>Ga0208856_1000027_pt1 | contig 66908 bp, 65 predicted proteins | sample LakMenEpi13Jul12_FD_150690 | JGI IMG/M metagenome (GOLD analysis project Ga0208856, IMG submission 150690) | Freshwater microbial communities from Lake Mendota, WI - 13JUL2012 deep hole epilimnion (SPAdes) | ecosystem: Environmental > Aquatic > Freshwater > Lentic | place: Lake Mendota, Madison...
CATTAAGTAATGCTCAAGGTATCAATTTACCCAATGGAAGTTTGCCAATAAGTAGCATAGGAACTATTCTCGATGATGATTTTCCTATTGTTAGTATTGCTGATGCAAAAACAGTTTATCAATCTAAAATTGGATTAACACGCAGTGCTATAACGGTTTCGTTAAACTCACCAGCATTGGTAGATGGCACGATTAGTTATCATACGGAAAATGGGACAGCTTTGCAGGGCAATGATTTCATTGATACCAATACATCAGGGAAAATCGTTATTCCTGCTAATACGGATTCTGGTGTTATCACCATAGGGATACTTGCAGCGGATGCTACAGATACACAAAATGAGACCTTTAAAGTTGTGATTGATAAGGTAGAGGGAGGTATTAAGCTACCGGCAAATCAATCGTCACTGAATTCAGTAATAACTATTGCCGATTTGATGCTACCTTTATTATCTATTAAAAACTCCGAAATATCCGAAGGGAATACTGGAAACAAGACGCTATCGTTCAAAGTTAATTTATCTACTCCGGCAACCCAAGATGTGACTTTTTCGGTAAAAACCATTGATAAAACAGCGACAGTAGACCAAGATTATAAAGGGCTTACACAATTAATGACTATACCTAAGGGTGGACAGTCTATTGATATACCAGTAGCTATTTTAGGTGATGCAACGTCAGAAGCAGATGAAACGTTCACATTGGAATTGAGCAAGGTTGCTAATGCTATTTTCGATAATGGCGACATTACACTAACTGCAACCGGCAAAATACTTGATGATGATAAACCGTTTATACGTATAGAGGATAAGCGCGTCACGGAAGGGAATTCAGGATTACATGCCGAACAAATAAAAGTAACACTAAGTACTATAGCTGCTGCACCAGTAACAGTTCATTATGTTTCAATAGATAGTACAGCCAATGCTGGAGAGGATTTCATTAAAGCAGAGGGTGATTTAATCATTCCCGTTGGTGCCAAAGAAACCAATATCCCTGTATCAATACAAGGCGACAACAAGCCTGAATCCGCACAAGATTTTCATATCGTGTTAACTAATCCAGTTAACAGTCAATTTTTAAATTCAGCTTTAAGTATTCAAAACACCGTGACTATCGATACCGATGATAGTGACAGCTTACCGCAGCTTTCAGTTATACAAAAGCCAGTTTATGAGGGTGATACAGGGACAACGGATTATCCCGTCACATTAAAACTGTCTACTCCAGCAACCAGTAATATTACCCTTGATTATCAAACCTTAGCTGGTGATGCAAAAACGGGGAGTGATTTTATTACATCAAATGGAACGGTGACCTTTTTAGCTGGCGAAAGCACAGCATTAGTTACGATAAAGTTATATGGCGACGCCGAGGTGGAATCAGATGAAAATTTCACGTTGCAACTCAGTAATCCTCAAGGAATACGTTTACTAAATGACCTGTTTACACAAGATATTCCACTGCTAATCCAAGATGACGATGCCGAACCACCACAAACATTGCAATCAACAGTGTTTTCACCACCATGTCCATTACACGCACCACATTTAGCCTTTCTAGTGTATTTGTAAGTCTTACTAACACCATTAAAAATATCTTCTTGGGTTAATTTGACAACTAACGAAATGTTTGAACCATACATGGTGTTATGACCACCACCAAATGGATTTCTAAATCCACCAAATGGGTCGAAACCTTGTTTAGGGCTAGAGTGACCAAATTTATCATAATTAGCCTTTTTGCCGCTATCTGATAACGTTTCGTATGCTTCTGATATCTCTTTGAATTTTTGTTCGTCACCGCCTCTATCTGGGTGATGTTCTTTGGCTAGTTTCCTATAAGACTTTTTAATTTCATCAGCACTAGCATTTTTTTGGATACCTAATACATCGTAATAATCTCTTTTACTCATATTAATATTTATTTTTTATCTAAATTACATATTTTTATATAAAAAAGCAAGTTTATGAGTTATCGAATCGTATTATTATCAAATGGTAAGTATAAAAAAACATTATATAGGTGTAAAACAAAACAAAACGCATTTCTTAAATTTCACAAAATGAAAGACGAAAATAATGTTTTTTACCCAAAGAAATTTTTAAACACAAATGGTATTAAAAAAGTAAAATATGAAATTTGTGTTACTAAACCAACTGAAGACGATGACACTTTTAGAATATTAAGGGATGACTACGGAAAGTTATACACTGAAGAGCCATTGGGTGATTGGACAATATTAATTTCGGATGATTATAATATTGAAGAGACTTTTTATGTCTATGGATATGAAGGTGATGAGCGTCCTACAATAAAAGAAGTCGTTAAAAGACTTATGATTGGAGCTCATTCAAAAAAGATGGTTAAACAAGTATTGGTTGTTCATAATAAACTAATAATTTATAATGAAGACCAATTTGATATGGTTTTGTGCAAAAATTTAGAAGATGCTCAAAGGCTGCACCATACTTTAGCTAAAATAGTTAAAAAACAAAAAATTAAAAGTTTATTATTTATGGGTACAGCCACACCAGCCAATGTAGGTAGAATGTATGATATTATACATGAAGAAACTGGTTGGCCATACACAAAAATAAGAAGAACTAGTACTAGACCTTAATCTATATATAGTCTTTCTAAGCTCTTAACCAAAACATCTAACCTTGCATTGTTTCTATCAAGAATTACTTGCATGTTTTGTGGTACGTTGAATACATGCTCTGATTTTATTTTAGAGTTTTCTCTTTGTAATATATCACTTTCTCTTACGTATTCATCATACAATCTTGCTTTATCTTCTCTATTCATTACATTTACATTTACCGTCTGGGTTATTACCGCAATCACATGGTTTTTCATCTAATTCAATTTCTTCATGTTCAACTGTGATTTCTGCACCAATGTCAAAACTTTTTTTAATGTCTTCTATTAGTGTTGCAACCTTTTCCATGTCATCTTTAGGAACTACCAAAGGGTTTATACATTCAACTCTTTCTTCACCATTTGTAGGTAAAAAGAATGCCATTGCATTAGCTTTTTTTTGATTTAACATAGTGTTAACTGATTCTGTAAATGGTTGGATGATTTCTTTAACTTTCATCATTTCAGCGTCCAAATAGAACACTATAATTAATGGATAATTTTCATTCATTTTTTATTTGTTTTTTGTGTATTCGGAGAAACTTATTTCTTCGATTATGCTTTCTTTATTGATTGCTTCTAAGCTGTCGTTGGTAACAAAATGTTCTACTATTAATTCATCAATTTTGGCTTCTTTGTTTTTATCACCAATTTCAGTAAACCCATTTAGTATTATGTCGCCATCACCTAAATTTATAATCAAATAGATTAGATATTCACTAATCGTTTTATTGTCAAAAGTAGAACTTTTTAATTTGTCAATTTCTTTTACTACAATTCTTTTCATTTATACTTTAAATATTAAACTATTATTATTTATTTAAGTTTATCATTTTTTTTTCACATTGTAAAGTATAAAAAACAAAAAAAGGACCCAAAATGAGCCCTTTTTAATTGGTGTTTGTAACAAAATGCGGTGGTAGTTTTAATTCTAAACCTTATAAAGAATTTCCAGTTTTGGTGATGTGGTTTACAATTAAGCCACATCTGGTTTTGATAGACTGGAAACTATGCTGTCTGAACTGTATAAATATATGTTTTTTTTTTAAGTTGCAGAATGCATTTTTCTATACAAACATTTGAAGAAAATTGGGGCTTTTACGCCCCAACCTCTTAGATTGTTACTGGTGAGTAACGCTCAGAGTTGATAACACTCAACATCATCGATACTGGTGATAAATCACGACCAGCTAACAAGTTTGTTAACAAGGCTGGTGAGAAACCAGATACCAACGCAGTACCATTTGTATCAAAGTGTACTGGTTTGTTGTTATCACCTCTTGATTGGATGTTCCAGTATACAACTTTTGGAGTTTTATATCCAGCTTCTGCATACATAGACTCAATCATTTTTTGAGCAGTTGGGTTCCAACCTCTACCTCTTACAGCAGAATTGAATTCCATGTCAGACAAGATTAAAATCATTGTTGGCATTTCGTTTTGTGGAACATTAGACTCTTTAGCTTTTTTAAGAATTAACTTAAACACAGCCTCTAAGTTTGTTGACATATCCCAATCAGCTCTTTGAAGTTGATTGTAACGCTCATTCAAACTACCTTTCAAGATTTGTAATTTTGGACTTTCAGAGAAAGTAACAAAAGCATCTTGGAAAGGACCTACGTTTCTTTCAGAAATGTATAATCCCAAAGAGATTGCTACATCCATACAAGTAACGTTAGGGTTACCACCAGCTGGGGTTGACATTGACCCAGAAACGTCAACTACTGGTAATACAAACTCTTCATTTGTAGTCATGTAGTTTGGTAAAGCTTTCCATTGCTCATTAGCACCTCTAGCATTACCTTGTTTTAAGGATTTTACAATGTCATATGGGTACACCGCACCAGCGTTGATTTTAGTTTCACCTTTTTCTAGAGAAGCTAAATACGCTTGGAATCTCTCTAAGTCGTTCTTAGAGAACGCTTTCATGTAGTCACTCATTGCTTTTGAAGGCAATTTAGAGTACTCAATCTTAGAGTATTCTCTAGCACACATCAATTGCTCAACTGTGTTAGAGTTTTCAGTCAATAACTTACGGTATTGTTTTGGTGTTAACCCCAAATGCTTTCTTAAAGCATTCGCCCATCTTTTTCTCTCACGGTTAGACACGTTTGGTCTTGGCATCCATTTAGATGCCAAACCATCTTTTCTATCTAACGCTGCTGAGATTAAGTTTAACGCATTAGTTTGTAATGGTGTACCAACAAGAGTTAGTAAATCATCCCAACGACCAAACTCGTTAAACAAGTGTAAGTTTTTACTTAATGTCTCAGTACGGTTTTCCGCTAAGTAAGTAACAATATCTCTAAAGATTTGTCTTTCACCAGCTCCACCTCTTACGTCACGAGCCCAAAATAACAATTTCATTGCATGTAACGGATTTTCAGCAAACGCTTTAGTAAAAGCATTGATTAATCTTTGCTTATCTTGTCCTCTCATTGCACCGATTTGGAAGAATAAATCTACACAGTGGTTTAATGATGATGAGTTTGTCGCCATACCGTTTTCAGTTAACGAATCTGCTGTTTGCATTGCTTTTAAAAATGTGCTCATAATTTTATTTTTTAAGATTAATAATTAAGTGTTGCAAATGTACGAACATTTTTTACATATTGCAAGTTTTTTTTAAACTTTTTTTTATTTTTTTTTTATTTTATACGTTTAAACCACGCTTTTACTAACGATGTGGTGTTTTGAATGTTTTTAAATTCACAACTATTTATGATGCTATCGCTAACAAAATAATACCCTACTTCACCACTATAATGACTTCCACCAAAAGGGAAAAAGTAATTTAAGGTTAATGTTTTGTTGGTTGATGCAACACCAGATGTTAAAGTATATGGTCTATAAGCAGAGTTATTACATCGATATTGATTATTTGTAACGAAATCAATTGTATCGTTTGGTGTTGTTGACGCAAAGTTAATAATAACTTTTGTCAACACCCATTTCGTTCCTACCAATTCATTATTTGTAGACCCACCCCAATTAGGTATTGTCCCTTTATTTGTATACTTCCATTCCCATGTAGTTGTATCCACGGCTTTTTGTTGATTCTGCGTATAATTACCTGGAGTTATTTTTTTACATGACGCAATAAAAGACAAAAATAAAAATAACCCAAAACATAATAGTATTATAAACCCAATACTTTTAATTACATATAATATCTCTTTATTCATATTTTTTAATTTATAATTACATAACAAATGTAAGTATTATTTTTCAATAAAACAAATTTTAAACAAAATTTCTTACATATTGTGTTCTATGGTATCTATTCGCACCATTTTCTTTCAACGCTTCTATGTGGTCTGGAGTTAAATAACCTTTGTTTCCACACCAGTTATATTCTGGATATTGTAAATGTAGTTTGCACATATATTCATCACGTCTAACTTTAGCTACAATAGCAGCAGCTGCAATACATGTATATGTGTCATCACCTTTAGGTACTAGAGTTACTTCTGCATCTTTATCACGTTTTGTCCACACTGTACCATCAACTAGTATATGTTCTGGTGTTACAGATAGTTCATCTAAACACTTATACATGGTATTGAATGTTGAAGGGTTGATACCTATTTCATTTATTTCGTTTACGGAGCCAGCTTTACATGAAACAGCAATAGCGTTGTCCATGATTAATTTATAAGCTTCATCTCTTTGTTTTGGGGATAGTTTCTTTGAATCTCTTATAAGTGGAGACTTGAATCCTTTTGGCATTATTACTGCTGCTGTCACAACTGGCCCAGCACCGCAACCTCTACCAACTTCGTCTAAACCAGCAACCAACTCATAGTCACCGAAGTCTTCTAATAATTTTTTTTCTTTGGCCATAACTTAATTTTTACCAAATGTACAAAAAATTATTTAATTACCAAATTATTTTTTAATAAATTTAACAAGCAATCCTTCTATCTCAACTTCAAATTCTGTATTTTTGGCATAACCATCACCATTAGGATTAGACATATAATAAAGATGTTCATTCATTTTATTATGTTTGTCTTCATCTAAAAGGTATGTAAGAATTAACCCATTTTTAGATATGTTTTCATTGTTAAGGATTTCTGAAACTGTTTGTATTAAATCTTCGTACTTCATATTAAAACTTTGTAAATATACTTTTTATAATTTCTAAAAACCTTTCTTTTTTAGATTTTTTCACCACTTTAACTTTATTTGGGTTTTTCTTAATTTCAGAACCTAAATTAGTTTTTATCTCATTTATGAAATTTTTCTTTTTAATATCCGTGATGTATTTATCAGCGACCATTTCATTTTCAATCATGTTGATTTCACGGTTAATCATCTTATCGTTCATACTTTTTTTTAGTAAATATATGTATTATTTTTTACAATGTAAATTATTTAACATAAGAAGATTCATTGTCATGGTCACATTTATGACAAATAAATAAGTCTGATTCATTTGATTGAGATGCCAGCCAATGCCAATCACATTTTTTACATGTGATTTCAAATTCTTTTGCGTCAATAATTTCCCAATGTTTGTCTTTTTTCTTTTTTCGGTAATAAACGTTGGCACCACCTATATCTCTCATTTGATATTGGTATTCTTCTTTTTTACCTTCAGTAAGTAAAACATTTAATCTATTTTTTATAAATTTTTTCATGTTCTTTTTTAATATAAATATTGACTATTTGTTCTATAATTACTATATTTAAATAAAAACTTATGACAACATTAATTTTTATTCTTATTTGTTATGGGGCTTGTAACAATTTAATTTACGGTTCCGTTTTTGAAGGTTGGAGAAACTTTCTAGCAAAGATGGGTACTGGCGGTTACAGTATTCATAAACTATTCACGTGTTTTATGTGTTTGGGTACTTGGATGGGTTTTGCGGTTTCTGGGATATTATTATATTTCGGTTACAGTAAATTAACCCCTATGGGTAGCTTGGGTGTTAGTTCACCTATTTTAATCGTTTTTTTTAATGGATTAATTTCCGCTGCTGGAGTGTGGTTAACACACACAGTACAAGAAGCTTTTGAACGAGCTTTTGCAAAATGAAAAAAGCCCCAATGGGGCTTTTTTTTGTTTGTTGTTGTTTATTATCTAGGTGGTAATTCTACTTTACTAGATATGTTTTTTAGTTTATCACTTTGTTTTTTGTTTTTTAGCAATTCCATGTTTCGCAATGCTCTTTTTTCTTCTTCAATCATTTCCATTTCTTCTTCAGTTAACTCAATAGGGTTACCATTTTCGTCTAAATAAGATGGAACTATTGTTTCTTCAAATTCTTTCTCACCAGATGTCGCATATTCTTCAACATTTTCTGGATAAAAATCAGATGGATTGGTTGTTTGTGTTGGTTCATCAATTATATCTTCTTCGTTTAACGTTTCTTCTATTTCAGCGTCAAAATCATCTAACCTAGGAACTAAGTCTTCTTCGCTAAAGTTAAATTTAAGTCTTTTTAATTTTTCTAAACTAGTTTTCTTAAATATCTCTTTTAACTCATTAACTTTTTCTTTTAGTAAATCATGTTTCTTTTCACGCTCAATATTTAAATCAATTGTTTTTTTAACGTAATCTAATAAATCGTCTAACCCAACACCATTAACTTCACTAAAAAGCATGTAATAATTCATTTCATCATTACCTTTAACTTTTTTAACCTTATTATCGTCTGGTACAGTCCAACCTTCTTTGAACACAGCATCGACTAATGGTGTCCCTTCTAGATATCTTATACCTATAACATATGGTTGTAAAGAATCTAATGTTTTTTGTATATTTGACATTTTAATTTTTTAAATTGTGATACCAGTTATAAGCACTGATAAAATATATGCAATAGATATACCTAATAAGTTTAATTGTAATTTAGGTATCTTATATTTCTTAGGTTCTTCTTCTGTTGAAGTGACAACTGCTTGTATGAAATAATAAGCATGTCTAATTACGTTTATACATGATAACATGAATAAAACGACAAATAATTTATTAAGTATATCTATAAGCATATTTTTTATTTTTTAAGCTTTAACTGTTTTAGTTTTTGTTGAAACATCTAAACGAATGTTTTGTGCTAATGTTTTAACGTCTTGTAACGCTTTTCTAAATCTTACGCCAGCAGCTTTGTTACCTTTATCGTAAAATTTTGTTGCATCGTCTTCGATTGATGCTACCAAGTTTTTTAATTCTTCGTACTTTTCCATTTTTAGTTTTCTTTTTCTTTTGTGTTATTATTATTATTTAACATATTGCTAAACGTAGCAATACTATTTTCTGTTGTAGATAATCTATGAATTAGTAATTTCATTTTCACAGTTTTGTCATCAATAGAAATGTTGTTATCGTTGATGGTTCTTTCGATATCATCTTCAATTTTCATTTTCTCCATAGTCATGTCCATCATGACTATATTAAGTAGTCTTTCCGTATTCATATTTTTAAAACTAAGGTATTTTTATTAAAAATAAATAGTTAAAACGTTTTTTTTAGCGAATTTTCAAATATTTTGTATAATTCTAATAAAGTATCAATGTCAGCATTTGTCTTTTCTCTTTCATAATCAAAAATGTTGGCCCATATAACTGTTAAGCTTTTATTTAGATTTTCATCTTTTTTAGGGTCTAAATAAAATAACTCTAAAGTAAATTCTAAAAAATATTGATATAACTTATCACTGTTTATTGTTATTTCTTCTTTTTCAAAATTATCAATAGTTTTCTTCCAACACCAATCAAAATGTTTAAATTGCTGCTCATTAGTTGTTAATTCATCACCCAGATAAGTTGTGAAAACTAAATCTAAAAGAGATAATGTAAAATCACCATATAACACACACTTATCATTATATATATTATGTGTGCTATATATCTTTAACATAGTATCAATACTTACTGGGTTATGAATGTATGCCAATAAATTTAATTTATTGAAATTATTGCTCATTATTATTTTATATCATTTGATTCTATAAGTGTATAAGTAAATGAGTTACCATGTATTTTAGAAGCTTTTTTAACAATCTTCATAAATTCATCAAAATCTTTAACTCTTTTAAATACTTGACAACCAGCTGACCAGTTTTCTACCCATGTAGAATCTTGTCCAGCTTTATGGATATTGATACCGTAAACACCTTCAGTAATTGTTTTCTCATCATAAATTAAATCTTTGTTTGCGTCACGATAAACTTTAACTGGCTTTACTTGTCTTAAAGCTTCGTATTTACCTTGGTGAAGACCTAATGCATGTGAACTTCTATATTGACCTTCAACTAATCTAGCAACACCACCTTTAATTCCCATTTTATCAAATTCTAAAACAGATTTTTTACCTGGTTCTGTTGTGTTCATCCATTCTTTATAAACCCATGCACCAGTTTCATCTTTGTAAGAAATTGTGATGATGTCATCAAACACGTTTGTTACTTTATTCCCAGTTGCTGAGTTTCTAACACCTACAATGTTAACATCGTATGTTTTATTTGCTGCGTCTTCGAAATAGACGTAATTTTTGGCTTTTAATGCCGCTTCAATTTTTTCTCTTGTGTAAACCATTTTTTTTATTTTTTATCGATTTTATCTGAGGCGTATTTAACCCCCATTATTGTTCCTATAATACTAAAACTGTTTGTTAATAAAATACCAAACATATTCGACCATGATGATTCTATAATCTTTGAATCACCACCTATTGTTATTATGTAAATGTACATTGCTGTTGTTATTATACCAACACCAATTATTACTGATAGTGCTATTTTAACAATTAACCCAATTAATTCAAATTGAGTTCTTTTTTGTAATAAATCTAAATCTCCTTCTGCTGATTTTTTAGCTTTCTCTGCTTGTTCTAATGCTAGTTTTAACTCTACATTTATTCTATCATTTTCTTCTTTTGCTTTTATTAATTGAGAGTTTTGAGCTTGAACTTGTTTTGTGATGTTTAATCTTTTTCTTCGATTTTCATTATCATTTTCAACACACGTTTGTAAATATTTTTTAAAATCTTCATCATCAGTTTCAATAATTTTGGCAATATTTCCCTCTAAACCTATTTTTCTAGATTCATATAGTTTTAAAAGTTGTTCTATTGTTTTCTTATCGAAACTTACCATTATCTGTATACTTTAAATGCTGATTTACCATGTTTATAATTCTCAAAATCTTTTCTGAAGTCTTCTAATCTAGGTTCTATGTCATCTGATTTTACAATCCAAAATTGAGCCCCAGCTTTTACTGCTTTTGCTTGTTCTTCTGGTTCATCACTAGATGATATTATTCCAATGATAACGTGGTTACCATATTCAAAATTTATTTTTCTAATCAACTCAATACCGTCAAAACTTGAACCGATAATATTTAAATCTACAAAAACACATTCTGGTCTTTCTTCTGTTTTATTGTTTTCATACCACGACTTAAACATTTTTTCAGCTTCATCTGCTGAAGAAACGCTTTGCAGCGAAAGTGTTATATCTAGAAGACTACATGCATCTTCGAAAACTAAGTGGAATAAATCTTCATCATCCACTAATAATATTGAATCTATCATAACTATTTAATTTTTATTTAACTTTATTTTCATTTTAGTTCCTATTTCATTTTTTTCACAATTAATTTTGAAACCATGCTCTTTTAATATTGCAATACAAATATTTAAACCTAAACCAGTACCTGGCTCTTTTTGATTTTTGTTTCTAGTATACGGTTTTGAATATTCTTCAAATTCTTCTTGTGTTAATCCTCTACCATTATCTTGTACAACCAATGTTTCTTCATCTTCCATATAAATGTGGATTACTTTATTGTTTGAATCATTGTATTTTAAACCGTTTCTAATCAAATTATCAATTGCTGTACAAAATAAAGATTCGTTCACCTCGTGATTAGGTAAATCATCAATTTTAATTTGACTAAAATATGCTGTTGATTTTAAGAAATTAACCAATATTTCTTTAATGTTATGATAATCTTTTGATAAAACTGCGTCTTGTTTAACTAGGTTTGTAAATTCATAAACCCCTTTGTAAACTTTTTGTGTATGTTTTAAACCTTCTTTCAACATTCTTAAAGGTGCTTCTAATTTAGTTTCTTCTATAATTTCTGGTGATAATCTTCGTTCTAACGAACTAATACCCCTAGGGATATATGTATTTATACCAGAATGCATATCGTGTCTTAGAATCTTCGCAGCGTGCTCTAAATAGGTATTCTTTTTATTTAATTCATTTAACGATTCAAACAATTCGCTTACATCTTGTCTAATTGATGTGAAGCCCATTAGCTCACCAGTTTCATGATTAAAGTCAGCTTTAATATATGTGTCTACATAATATAGTTTACCGTTTTTGTTTTTATTAACCACTAATTCATGCCAAATCTTTTTATTCTTTACAGTAGTCTTATACATTTTAGTCCAGAATTCTTTTGATTGAACCCCAGAATTAACTATGCTGTGGTCTTTACCCAAAAGTTCTCTTTTACTGTAACCACAAACTTCAATAAACTTTTTATTAACATATGTTATTTTACCGTTTTTATCCGCTTTTGAGACCAATGCGGTTTCGTTAATAAATTCCTCAAAATCAATCATATTTTGTTCAACAATTTTGTTTTCTTTAACGGAATACATAAACGAAAACAAAGATGATAACATCTCAGCAAAATTAACTTCAACCTTATGCCATTCTCTAGGTTTAAACGCTTCAATACAGATAACACCAATAACTTTACCTTTATAAAATATTGGAACGTCTAACATAGAATTTATACCTAAAGGAATTAAATATGATTCCGTAAAACATCTTGTTGATTGATGCGTTCTAGCATCATTAGCTACAATTATTGGGTCAACTATAAGGGCGTTGAAATAAGGCTCGTAATCCGTCTTATATAACGTAATATTGTTATACCATTTGTCTTCATGCTTTACATATAATTGTTTACACGTAATAGCTGATTTATCTTCGTTATATAACCATATTGAACATCTGTCAGTATCAGTTGATAATGTAACTTCTTTTGTTAAATGTTTAGAACCATCAATAATGTTACCATCATAAAATAATTGATTGTGTGATTGATGAATTAATGTTTCATTCAATTTTTTAGCATAATAATTTAACTTTGTGGATTCTTTACCTTTTCTGATAAACCCTCTTACGAATAGAAAAGCTGGTATGCTAAATAGAATTATTGATACGTAATTGAAAATTGCAATTTCTTTGCATAACGGTATAAAATCTAGCATAATGAAAGTATGCATTAAAATATAAAAGACCATTATTGCAGTACCAATTCCAATATAAATTTTGTTAAGTTTATCCATGTTGTAACTTTAATTATAAATATTCAAAAAAAACCAAAAACCCCAGCCGTGGCCAGGGTTTTTGAATAATTTCTTCTTGTATTTATTTAGTAAAATATAAATCAGCTTCAGCTGTTCTTCTAGTAACTAAACCTTTTAACGTTCTGCCGCCAGCTTTTGTCCATTTCATAAATTCAGCTCTGATTGTTTCATCGTTAGGGTTAGCATTAACTTTTTTTAATAATGTTGAAGATTTTAAGTTAGCTGGTCCTAAATTGTAACAAAAAGAAACTAATGCATCAAATTGGTTTTGTGTGATAGTATCAATACAATATGAATCTACATATTGTTCAAATTTTGATAACATAGATTTCAACAATTCAACACCTTCAGCTTCAGTTACAGCTTTGTCAGACATTGTTACTTTTTTACCATTAGGGTAAAACGTTGCTCCATATGCTATTGTAGGAATCCCAGCTGGACACTTATAAGGTTTAGACATAAACCCTTCAAATTTTTTAATTAGTTCGATACCTTTTGTACCAGTTTTTGTAATCTTTTCCATAACTTTTTATTCATAAATATTATACAAATAAAAAAGGTACCCATTAGAGTACCTTTTTTTTATATATTATATCGTATTATTATTTAACACCATATTTGCCTTGTGCTCCATAATGGTGACCATTCTTTTTCCACCAAGCAGCATCTTTAAGTGCACTACCAGCTAATGCTGCAACACCTAAACCTATTGCTAATGCTGGATGACCCATCATAGCCGCTGGGATAATACCAGCTAATGAACCTAAAGCACCACGCATTATAAGTTTATCTAAAATTTGTCTTAATTTTAATTCACTTTGGCTCATACCATAATCACCTTCAGCTGGTGGTTCTGGTAAACCTTCATTAACTGATTGATTTAATGCATTAGCAACCATTTCTTTACCACCTTGTTGATAAGCTTGTACTAAAAAATTAACTTCTTCTGGTGATAATATTGATTCTATTTTATCAGCAACTTTTTCAGCACCAACCTCAATTGATTGCACAGCATCTTCATTCATTGCCATTCCAGTGTCAGCACCCATATTTTGAGTACCCATATTTTGAGCAGCATCTGGTTGTTTTGAATTAATATCATTCATTACTTGTTTTAATTTATCAACAAGTACTCTCATTTTACCAGAATCTTGATTACCTGGGTTGTCAAACGTTGAAATTAAATCGTCAATAATTGAATATAATTCAGCTCTTTCATTTCCAGCTATTTTACCAAATGCTGTTCTAAGTTTATCGTTAATTAAACTTCTAAAATCATTAAAAGCAACTTTAATTTTACCCATACCTTCATTCATCATGTCTTCGTACATAGCTGCTTCATTCATTTCACCTTCTTCGTACATACCTTCTTCCATCCACGATTCGTTGATTGGTTCAAATTTGATTCCACCTATAACAACACCTTCAGATAAACCTTCTTCATTTTCTTTAGCTTCAGTTTCAACTTTTGCAGTTGTTTCTTTACCCATGTGAATGTGTTTTTTTGCGTCAGCAGCTTGAGGAACATTGATTTCATCCCAGTTACCTTCTTTAGCTGTTACATCTTCAATATTTTTACCACCTTTAGATGTTGTTTCTGTTGATTTAGTAGTTTCTTCTTTTACTTCTTCCTCTTCTTTAACAACTTCTTCCTCTTCAACAGATTCTTTCATTGTCACATGTTTAGTCGCTTCTGCTGCATGTTTTTTAATTTTTTCAAACTCACCAGTTTTTGGATTTGGTGCTTCAGTTTTCTTTTCAGAAGCTACAGAACCTTCAACATGTTTTTTTGCATCAGCAGCTTGAGGAACATTAATTTCATCCCAGTTACCTTCTTTAGCGTCAGCATCTTCGATGTCTTCCATTTCCATTAACATTTTTGTTTTTTTCCAAATGTCATTGAATGTTGAGTTTTCATCTAATCTAGCTCTACCTTTAACAGTACCTAAAGTTTCTTGAGATTTGTAACCCATAAGGTGTTTCATCTTTTGCATATCTTCATTAACCATAGTTTTATCAGCTGCCATAAGTACAACTGCTTTACCTTCAGTTAATGAACCTTCCCAACGGATTTTGTAATTTTCTACACCGTCAGTCATTTCAAATACTTTATTATCTACTCTGTATGATTCTGGTATCATTTTAAGTGCATTTCCAACACCGTTAAACTCTTTTTTGAATTTAAGTCTTTTCATTCCTTCTTTTATTTGTGTTTTATTGTTATCTTTATTTTCCGCTAACGCTGAGTGAACACCCATAGGTTGGTTACCTTTTGGTACAACCTCTATGTCATCACCAAAACTCATAATACCAGTCTGAGCATCCATTCTCTTTTTAAATGAATCTTCTGCATTCTTAACTAAGTTTTTACCGAACTCTGGTCCAGTAAATCCTTGTTGTGCTGGAATAACATTAGCCCAATCTGGATTGTTACCCATTCTACTTGAACCTTCGATTGCTTCTTTTGCTCTATCTTTGAATTCTTTGTTTGGGTCTCTGTCATATTGAATCATCTCTTGACCATTCATGATTTCCATTTGGTCGTGATATTCTTTTTCTTTATCACCGTTATAGTTAAATTTGTTGTTAACATCAGTAGCTTCCATACCTTTGTTTAAATTTTTCTCATAACTAGCTAAATTTTTATCAACATCTTTAACAGCTTGTTTGTTTATTTTTTCTGATTCTTTTTTTGCAGCATTTGTTACCGCAATACCTGGAGTTTCAGCTTCATTAACAAATTTATTAACTAAATGTTTTTTAATTATATTTTTATCCATTTTTAATTGATTTTATTATAAATATCTTAGTTTTAAGTAAAGTTTACTACTTATTATTTTTAAATTCAATAATTCTCTTAACCTCGTCTAACGTTCTACCAGTTTGTTTAGCAATCGTTTCATAGATTTTATTTTCTTTAGCTAAAGTAGGTGCGTTTACACTTCCTTTACCTTTTTTAAGTTTAAGACTTGACGCACCAGAGTTACAACCACCATTTTGAGCTTCTTTATTGTTGTTTGGTTTTGAACATTCTGGTTGTTGTGGGAAAGTTCCACCAGCCCATTGTGGTTCTTTAAAAGCTCTAGGTTGTTCACCTTTATTAAATTCACCGTTTCTACCAATAGATAAAGCGTTTGCATCGTATGCACCTATCGACCCTTCACCTTCTGTTGTTTCGTTTATACCTTCTTTAAAAGTTCTTTTAAGTGGTTTACCAAATTGTGGGACTGGAGTGTTTAATCTTGCACCAGCACCACCGCCACCAAAAACACTAACACCACCACCTATAGCACCAGCGGTTGTTGCTTCATCAAAAGGTAATCTTGTTTGTGTATACTCTGGGTTTTTTGATTGTGGTTGAACTTTAGGTAAAACTTTTTTCTTTTTATTTAAATAATTACCACCAAAACCACCAGTTTCGTGGTCACCAGTAATATTTTTTCTAGCGGCTAAAGCATCAGCTGATACATCAGTTTTTGGTTTATTAGTACCAGTAAACCCTCGACCTAATTGTTGTTTTATTTTTTCTCTTTCCTCAGCGTCTGAACTACCATATTCATTTAATGGTTCTTCTTCTCCTTCGCCATTTAATAAATTGTTTAATTCTTCATCTTCTGAATAAAAATCTAATAAATCATTTTTAACTTCATCAGTGATAGGTGTTAATTTATCATAATTTGAATCAATATAATTTATTAAAACTTGTCTTATTTGGTCGTCATTGTTAGTCCAATAACCATCGTTACTATCTTCAGCATAACCTAATGAAACAGCAATGTTAGTTAATTTAGAATTTTCACTGTTAACAGCTTTCATAAATTCACTATTGTAATCATCTAAATCAATTGACAATAACCCGTCTTCAGAAGAAACTATTGCTATATCACCGTTGTAATATTTAATATCAATATCACTTTCTTGTGTTGTTGGTCTTGGATATTTTTGTGGTTCTTGGTTTATTGGGTTGTCTGGGTGATTATCAAACCAATCACCTTCATTTATACCACCAACGATTTCATTTAACGTTTCTTCGTAAATTTTTAATGCGTCTTGTGGTGAACCTAATTTTTTTGATAGTTTATAACCATCTTTTTCTTTAACTAGGATATCTTTTAACCCTTCTAAAACAGCTTCATATTTTACATTGCTTTCGTTCCAGAATTCTGATAAATTTTTAGATTTGCCATAAAGATATTCTAAAAGGTTTTTATATTCTTCTTTTAAGTTATATTTTTTAGCCATATCAGAACCTTTATCTAACCCTCCTTTATCTGTAGGTTCTTGGTTTAAAGATTCTAATAATGTTTTGTATTGTTTTTTGCTTAAAATTATTTTTTTCATTATTAATTATTTTTATTTGAAAGGTTATCTATCCATGTATTTCTTTTTAGCCAAAGAGTTTTATAAAGCTGCGTCAAAACGTTTTTAGTTATTTCAACAATTTTATTTTCTAATTCCTTTTCGTTTTTAAGTTTTTCTTTAACTATCTTTTCGATTTTATTTTTAAAATCTGCACTATCAATATAACCTTTAATTTGTTTATTGACATCTGTTTTTGATAGCTCTTCTTTAATTATATTTCTCATTTAGACTTTTTATTATAAATATGGTTAATAAACAAAAAAAGCCCTAAGATTAGGGCTTTATTTAATTATTATAATATTATTATTTAATCATGTAATCACTAGGTGATATTACAAGTTCACATTCTGAAAATGAATTATCAGTGTAGTCTAATGGACCAAAGTTAACCGATTTTAATAAACAACCAGTCATTACCCAACTTTCATAAACAACACCAGTTGGTTCTAGTATTTCAACTTTCATTCCAAATCTTTTATGGTTGATACCCATATCCATTAATTTCTTGTTGATTTGGTTTTGTAGTGGGGATTTGAATTTTAAAACTATGTCTTCTATTTTATATTTTTTAATAAGCGTCTTAATACCTAAAACCATTACGTTTTCAAAATTTACTTTTGGGCCATTTATTGATGAAATGAAAAAAGGTTCAATACCTAATTCTTTATCTAATATAACTAAAAATCTATTCTTTCTACCAAATTCTGGTATTTTAATATCTTTACCAAATCTATGATTGTTTCCATTTTTTGTTCTAGTTATTGCATCATCTTCTTTTGCCAACAACGGATTCTTTTTACCAGTTAATTCTTCATAATAAGGATTGGCTTCACCAGTGAATGGGTCATACATTGGTATCTCATTTTTCCTTTGTTCTACATACTCTTTAGGTAGTGGTTTAGACATTATAGGATTTGGTGCAGCTGCTTTTCTCCTTGTTCTTGGTTTATAATTCTTTTTATTACTTTTTGTTGTTCCTTCTTGTATTGGTTTTGGTTCTTCCATAAAACTATTCTTTTATTTTTATATTATTTATAACACTTATAGTATCTTTCATACATTCACTATAAATTTTGGAACTGTAATAAGGTTTAAATTTCAATAATCCCCATAAGTATTTATTTTCCCAATCTTTATATAGAAATGTTGTTAAATTATCTTTAAATTCTTTATTCGTAAATGATATTGAATCTTTTTTAATAAACCCAGAAAAAGTATAACACTTTTCTTTTAATGTGAAATAACTTTTTTCTGAAACACTATCTGTTTTTAAAACAGTAGATGTAACAACAGAATCTCTAAATCTATATTTAGTATCTATAATGTTTGTTATGTGTTTTGTTTTAATATTTAAAACTTTTGCTATTGAATCATATTTTGGGTATAAGTCTTTTAGTTCACCAGCAGTTAATTCTTGCTGCCTAGACTTATCTTTAACGATTGCAATAACGTTATTGCTAAATCTTTTTCGTTCTTCTTTTTCATTTTTATATAGCTTAAATAAAAAAGCTAGTGATGTAAATAATACCACCACTAATAAAACTAATCCTATTAATATTTTATTTTTTAACATCATAAAAAAGGTCATCATCTGTTTTAGGGTCATTTTGTAAGTTGGTTAAATAACCATTTAACCCAGTTTTAAGTTCTTCTTCATTTAAATCACCATCACTTGCTGAATTAGATTTCATACCTTGTGTATATGATATTGTGAACTCAAATTTATTAGCGTCATTAACTGTTTTTTCACCAGTAATTACTATGTCACCAGAAAAATTTTCTGTTTTAGGTTTAATGTAAATACTAGTTATTCTAATACCTAATTTTAATCCTTCGATAGCAGTATTAACTTTTGTGAAACGTTCATCGTTCTTAGCTAATTTTTCATATGAATCATCTATAGGAAATAATGGTTGTGGACCTTCTGCTGGTGCTTCAGCCATTTTTTCTTCTTCTGGTTCATCTGGTAAATCATCACCTTTTTCAAATATTGGTTTAGGTACGGAAGCTGTTGCTGGTGCATCATCTTCTTTTATCAATGTTTTACCAAATTCTCTAATTACTGACATCATTTTTTTTGTCATGTCGTGTTCGTTAATGTTTTCTTTCATTCGTTTAATTTTTACTTTCTAGTTTATTTTTAAATTGTTCACAATCCCATGCTGGTGATACATCAAAATAGTGTTTGGATATGTTACTTTTATATAACACACCATTATAACTACTCGTATCCTCAATTTTTGTATTGTGTCCTATAGCGGTTTTAGGTATGAAAAATTCATCACATAAATAATCACATAATTCAACACATGAATCTAATTGTTCTTGTGTGTAAGTAGCCCATTTGTTGATTCCTTTCCACATTCTGCCAACCACTATTCCATTATAAATATCACCTTTCCAGTTATAAAAATTCTTATCTGGTGATTTTCTAGTTAAATACCCTTCATTTTCTAGTAAAATAATAATGGATTTAGTGTTTTGTTCTAATTTAGAAAAGTATTTAGATTGAAATGTTGGTTCAAAATGTTTATGAATAACACCATCTTTATCTATTGTGAATGCTGCCGTTTTTTTATTGTTTCCGTTTAATCTAGTTTTCCAACCTATAACATGTGTCATGTCTTTGCTATTAGTATTACCAATAACTATTTGTTTTTTAATACATTCAATAGGTACATAATTTTTTTCGTCTAAACTGTATTTTTTGTCTTCTATTATCATTAACCACGTTTATAAAAAATCTTATTATCATCACCGTTTTTAATTATTTTATTTGAGCCGATTCTTTCTATTGTGTTACTAGTTTTAGGTTTTGGTACTTCAACTGAAAATCCTCTACCTTCTTTAATTTCTCTTATGTCTTCTAAATTAACTTTTCCAGTTGGGATTACTGGTTCTTTTTTGTATACTGGAACTTCAACATTTTTTTCACTAACAGTTGTTGATGGTTCTTCCTCTGGCATAGGTCTGATATCCCATGGTTCTATATCATTTACAGTGTCATTTACAGTGTCATTTACAGTGTCATCAAGTTCTTCTTCAATTGGTATTATGATATCTTCTGTTTCCAAATCTTTAACCATTTGATTCATAACTTCACTCAATGCATGGTCTTCATCAAAGTTTACTCCCTCATTTACTCCCTCATTTACTCCCTCATTTACTCCCTCATTATTTGATTTAATTACTTCTACAATAGTTGTTGGAGTTTCGGCAGATGGGACAAAGTTAACTTTAGGTTCTAGTGGAGTTTGTTTACTTTCCAATTCAAACACTCTGTTGGTTGCCAATATTAATGCTATTGCCAATGGGTCAAACACAAATATAAGAAGTAGAATCATATAATTAACTACATTCGCCATTGGTGTTCCAGTTAATTCAGAAACATATTTAAGTGGGCCAACTTCACCAGATACTTCACTTCCAGCTTTTAATTCAATAGCTTTTACGTTATAAACATTTACTGAATCAGACAACACAATATTTTTAGAGTTAAGTAAGTCTATTTCAGTATTTAATAGTTGAATTTGTTTATCTGAACTTTCAATGTCACGTCTAGCGTTTCTTTGGTTTCTGTTGTTGGTTGAATTATCCAAACGTGATTCTTGATTACCTCTTAGGTTATTCAATTGTTCAGCACGTTTAGTTTTAGTTTCAATAATCTTTGTATTGTCAGCTATTGTTTTTTCAAATACTTGTTTCTTGGCTTCTAACACACTTAACTCACCTTCGTGCAACTCTAATTTGTTTGCTGTTGATTGGTAAGCGTTAGATAAAAAACCATAAATACCAGCAGATGTAATTAACATAAGCACACCAACACTTATAGTTAAATAAATTTTTAAACCTCTGGCTAATTTATGCCAATATGTGTGTAAAGCAGTAGTTGTAACTACTTTACCAATTTCCAATACAGATGCCATTATAATAACAGCAGTACTTGCACCAGCAAATAACTGACTTAAACCCCATACTGAGAAATATGCAGCACAACCAGCAACGGCTAGTGCTAAAATTAACATTATGTAACTAAATTTTACTTTCATATACTTTTATTTTATAAATATTTAAAACTAAAAAAAGGGTCATAGACCCTTAGTTTATCCATTTATCAAATCAAATAAATCATGAGCATTATGTCTTAATTTTCTAATTGCTTTTTCTTTTATTTGTCTAATTCTTTCTTTTGTCAAACCATATCTATCACCTATTGCTTCTAGTGTCATAGCTTCACATTTGGTGTCAATACCAAAATAACATTTTATTATTTCAATTTCTCTTTCACTTAAAACGGACAATGTTAAATCAATTTGTTTTTTAATTCTTTCGTCTATAATTAATTTATCTTCATCACTATTATCAAAAGGTATTAGTTCAATCAACTCATCACCTTCTTCGTTTATGTGTTCATTAAGCGAAACACACTTTGGATAATTAATCAATCTTAAATCAAAATTTTCAATATCATTAACTGTAAAATCAGCATCATCTAATAATTCAACTTTTGAAATTTCTTTATTTAATTTAGAAATCTTATTAATAACATTAGATGGTAATCTAACCATTCTAGCGTTATCATTTAAACTTTGAATAATAGATTGTCTAATCCACCATACAGCGTAAGAGATGAATCTGAAACCTTTTTTGTAATCAAATCTTGTTGCAGCTTTAACTAAACCGTAATTACCTTCATTTATCAAGTCTTGTAATAACATTCCTTGTCCTTGATATTCTTTAGCTACAGAAACCACAAATTTTAAATTTGCTTTAACCAAAGTTTCAATTGCTTTGGTATCACCTTTTTTAATTCTTTTAGCTAAACTTATTTCTTCGGTTTTAGTTAAAATTACTGATTTTCTTACTTCTTTAAAATACTTTGATATACTATCGTTGTTTTCAAAATTTACAAATTTTTTGTTCATTAATACTATTGTTACTCTTCATGTTATTCTTTCTAAATATAAGGATAAATTCGTAAAAGTCAATACTTTACGTCCTTTTATTTAGCCAAAAGGCTTAACATTTTCTTATCATAATCTGTAAAGTTTTCAACTCCAGAATCTATGATTTTATTCATTGCTTCTTGCTTTTCAGCAAGAGTCATGTTTTCTATTTGTTCTTCAGTTATCCTTCTAGGTCTTATAACTGTTTTAACATCTATTGGTTTAGTAGTCTTTATCTTTTTGCTATTTTCTTTGATAATTTTAGCATCTTCTATAGCGTCTAGTAAATCATTCATTCTTTTACTTAAAAGAGAATCTGATTCCTTTATAAAACCAAATAAACCTTCGTGAATTTCTTCTTTTGTTATGTTATAACCAGAATACTTAGGGTTTAAATCAAAAACAAAAAAACTTCTATTTTGTAATTTAAACCATTCGTTAATTTCACCAACTGTAAGTGCTGATGATAATGTGGCAATTATAATACCTTTAGCATCTAATATATTAGGCTTGTTATCACTAATTTTTTCAATCTCATCGATAACGTTTTTAGTGTCGCCCATAATTATTACGCAATAATTTTTAATCTCCATACCCCTTTTTTTTAACTAATATACAAAACTTTTATTAAATATGCAATTATTTAATTGTTATTTTAGATACGTTATCAGTTTTGATTACTGTGATAACATTATCTCCCCAATCTTTAACAATGTCATTATGTGTTATAAAAAACACTATTTCGTACATTTCTTTTATTTTATCAAATAACGTTTTTAGTTTCTCAATGTTGTCTTGAGCAACTTTACCTAAGACTTCATCAAAAGTTATAAAATTAGGCATTGGTAAAGTAGATAGTTTTCCTAACACAGCTCTAAGTGCTAAACTTGCTGCTGTTTTCTCTAAACCAGACCCAGATTTTAATAGTTTTGACACACCATCTTTAACCAATAAAAACTGAACGTCATTCTTGTCATTAATAAATATCTCGACATCGAAATCTACAACATCATCTAACAATCTTTGTATTTCAGAATTTATAATTGGTAACACGGAACGCAGCACTAATTTACTAATACCTTTCTTGCCAACCAATTCAATATAGATTTTAAAGATTTTATCTATATCTTCTTCTTTCTTGATGGTTTCAATTAATTTGGTTTTAATTTCAATACCAGATTTATGGTTTGTAATCTCTGTTTGAACCCTTTCTATTTTAGTAATCGTATCATCTTTAGTATGTTCACATACAGCTATTTTAGTCTTAATATTTGTAATTTCAATATCAATCCTTTTGTTTAATTCAATTGCATCCAAATTAAGTTTATATTTTTTTAACTCATTTTTCTTTTCAACAATTTTATTTCTAAGAGAACCAATTTCAACTTCTAATCTGTCTTTTGCTAACTCTAATTTATTCTTGTCATCAACCGATTTTTTGATTTCATTTAACCTTGTTAATTCTTCAGTTAACATTTCTCTAGTGTTGCACAATTCATTAAGTTTGTCATTAATTTCTGACAGTTGTTTATTGTGTGCTGCTATGTGTTCTGTATTGTCAACATCATCTAATTTTCTATTACATGATTGACAAATACCACCAGCAATTAAATCTTCAACTTGTTTAGTGATTCTTTCAGCATCAGCTTCTTTTAATGCTATATCAGTATTTAATTGATTTAATTGTTTGGTCCAATCAAAATGCATATCCTCATCAAACACAACAACACCAATTTCATCAATCTTTGTTTGATGTTCTTTTACTTCTTTAGCTAAACCAGTACCTTTTTCAGTTATTTTTTCAATTTCAGATTCTAATGATTCTGGGTTTAACTCAGATATTGTTACGTCAATTTTTTCTTTGCTATTGATTGAAGACTCTTTCTCATTTGTTAATGTTTTTATATCATTTTTTGCTTTAGTTAACCTTTCATTCAAAGTATTTTCAAGGTCAGCACATTCTTGTCCTTTTTCTTTATGGTCTTCGATTTCATCTGTCAAAGTAATAACATCGTATTCGTTAGATTTTTTCTTTCTAGCGAATTCATTATACATTTCCCTAACAGCTTTTTCTTTTAGTTCTAAAATCTCTAAACCAATAAGTCTAGTCAATACTTTTCCAGATTCACTTGTTGTTAACCCAATTAAATCATCTAAATTCTTCTCAGTAGCCAATACAAGCATCTCAAAGTCTTTTTCGCTGCCAATAGTTTCTTTAATCTTTTTAGTTGTTCTAATGGCATCTTCTTCGTTTAACGCTTTTTCTTCACCATCTGGTAGTAATTCATAATAATTAACTCTATTAACAATAGTCCAACCACCACCTTTTTTGGCAGTTCTTTTCATCTTACGTTCAATTATTATTTCTTCACCTTCAATATCAATCATACCACGAACAGTTAAATCGTTTTTATCACTATATTGGTTGAAAATTTGCTCGTTAGTATCTGTTTTTGTTGTATTACCATGTAATAAGAATTTCATCGCATCAATAGTCATAGTAGTTTTACCACCTTGATTTGATGGGATTGAATTAACGATGTTTAATCCTCTTAATTTTGAGAAAGGAATGTAATTATCCTCACCAAATGATAATAGGTTATTTATCATTAACCATTTAACACTCCAAGTTCTGTGCTGCACTTCATTAACATCAACATTTAGTTCACCGTTAACTTTGTCGTCTAACGCAAGGATTCTGTTAAAGTCAACCTTCTTATCGTCTCTTTCAATTAACTCCTTCATAAGAGCTCTTTGATAGTTTACGTCCATGATATTCTCAATACCAGCACCAGTAATTTCAATTAGGTCACCGTTTGCTGTTCTTTTAACTGGTCGATAGACAACATTAATGTTATTTTTATTCACACCATATTTGTTAGCAAAGTAATTTCTAATTTTATTCTTAGCTTCTCTACTATAATTGTGTGGTTTGTCGTCCCAATAAATTTTAATTTTAGCATAAGGTGATATCGATTTGATATCTAATACTTCTACACTATTCTCCATATAAATCTGTTTTATTTTTGTTTTTTTCTATTTCTAATTGTTTTCTAAGAACATCACTTAAATCACTACATTCACGTAGTTTTTTCTCGCCAAGTTCAGCCAGTTTAATGTAGTTTTTTATCTTTTCATCCATTTCCATATCAACCATATTGATAGGTACTTCTTTGATTACTTCGACAACCTTTTCTACTTCAACAATTTTTTCTACTTCGACAATCTTTTCTTTGACAGTTGGTACTGGCGTTGAACCGTACTTTTCAATAGTGAAACCTTGTTTAAGAACTTTAGTCATAAAGTCATCAATATTCGTAATATTATTGGCTCTGCAATAATCCCAAATTTCATCTTTTAATTGTTTAGATATCTCCAAGGTCAACTTTTGTTAAATCTTCACGTGTTTGATGCAGCAAGACAACTTCCATATCTTTTTCATCAACGTTTATTGCCAATACTGGTTTATCGGCTCTATAAATAAACCCTTGTTCGTTCTCTGGGTCAACAAACCCATATTCACCATTCACAACAGTGAAATCATTCATTTCTTCTGGTAATGAATTAATGAACTCTTTTAATTCGCTCAATTTCATAAGTTAGTAAGTTTTTCTTCTCCGTTCTCAATATCTTCTAATGAAGTGATTTTAAATTGATAAAACGAATATTTGTTATCTACATCATGTTCTGTATATGTTTTAGTTTCAACATCCCATAATAAAAATCCATGTTTAGTAATATTCTCACCAAAGTTTTGTTGTATAAGCGATGATGGATAGGCTATCATAATATCTTTATGGTTAAATATCTGACGTTTATGTATGTCACCTAACATTGCAATATCACAACCTTCAAATATATCTAATTCAGCACCATGGTCAATTGAATAACCGATGTCAGTCTTAGCGTTCATTATTGGTGCATGAAATAACCCAATGTAAGTTTTATCATCACCAAACTCAATCCTAGCACCTTCAATATCTGGTCTTGCATTTTCTTCAAAGATTGAATAGGCACACCAAACAATATTGTCATCCAAATAACATTTAGATTCTTTAAAATAGTTTATATCTTTGTCACCCAAAAATTGTACCATTGGTGTTATACTGTCCATTCTGTTAGCATTGTTTTCTAACAAGTCATGGTTTCCAGCTATAAGAATAACTGGTGCTATTTCTTCTAGTTTTCTTAGCAACCATGTACCTAAAATTAACATCTCATTTGAGATAACAATTTTTTGGTGAACTAAATCACCAGCTATAACTATTCTAATTTCTTCTCTGCTGTAATCAACTAACAGTTCTCTTAAATCTTTCAACAGCGTTTTGAATACATCTTTATATTCATCATGCATTCTAAGAGTTCTGATATGTATATCAGCTAAGTGTACTACTTTTTTTATCATATTATGCGTTTTTCATTAAGTTATAATAATGCATCTCAACTAGCTTCTTAGCTTCGTTTTTCATATACATTATTTGTATTTTTTCAAATGACATTTTTTCTTTGTCCCAATATCCAATTCTAATTTGTCTGCACTTTCTTTTAGGAAACTCTAATTCGTACATATAAGCGTACACAGACAACTGTAATGTATAAACTGACCATTGGCATGACTGCATGTGGTCGAATGGCTTAAAAAGCGTCTTATAACCAAATGGGTCAAAGAAATTAAACTCACGGTTTGTCTTCCAGTCCCAAACATCAAAATATACATCATCAATGTCAATAATAAGGTCGGACATACCAGCCAACTCATATTGCTCAGCAAATAGAATTCTTTCTGGCCACATTGCAACACCTTCATCAATATTCAACGCTGTAAATCCTTCAATAACTCTTTGTTCAAACTGACCTTCTTCTGTGTCATCTGGAAAATACCATTTATTAGCCAATAGATATCTTTCAACAATATCATGGACTTTAGAACCATATACGTTAGCTTCATCATTTAACATCTGCCAATATTCTAAAATTTGCAGCTGATTCATCCCAATATAACGTTCTTGTTTAACATTATCAGCTTGGTTAACAATAGCCATAGAAACCGCTTCAGAATCAAAGTGAGGTTCAATAGACGATAATGTAGTTGTAACCGATTTATAAGTTTTACCAGTTACTCTATGATGATATTTATGTTCAATAGGTTCTAGAAATACTGGACCTTCCCATAATTTTGCTTTACTCATAATTTTTAATTTAACACAAATTTACACTAATTTTAGTTAAAATACAAGTATTTATATTAAAAGTTATTATGAAAGAATTTATAAAACGTAAACTTAACGAATCATTAAAAAAAGAAATTTTAAAAGAATCACTTAGAACCCCAGAACCAGTTGAATTAATTGGTGATGAAGAAAGTTATAGAAATATAAACTATAACGATATTGAACTAATTGATTTGGGTAATGACGGTGTTGATTTGATTTTTATTGGTATTAAATTACCAAATGAAAAACAAGTAAATGAAGGTATAGTTTTAGATGTTAAATTGGTAAATGATTTATATTTAATCATCAATCTTTTAATGGACTTTAATCTGCAAGGAAAAGGGTTAGGTTATAAAATTTATGAAAAATTTATATTTGAGTTTGGTCACGCATTTTCTAGTTATGAAAAAAGAGCTAACCAAGAACAAATACCAGCAATTTGGAATAAATTAAAACAAAACTCTAGTTTTGAAGTTTATGATTCCAAAGTAGGTCAATTATGTGTGTTGAAAACAAATGAAGATAAATCAGAAATAATTCAAAAATTTAAAGAATTAGGTTAATTTATAAGAACTTTGTAATAACTGTATCACGCCTTTATACCCCCATTTTTCAAATACTTTAGATGGGTCATAACCTTCTGGACATTTGACCACTTTTACTTTACCTCTTAACTCACCAAAGTTTATTTCATGGTATAATCTAACAGTGTCATCATACGCATCATCATCCATAACAATAACAACATAAGCTTTTGCTTTTTCTTGCAGCAAGTCCAACAATTGTTCTGGTAAGAATTTACCTAATAACGGAATTGAATTAGGTGTAACAATATGGTCTGTCGCACCTTCAACCAGATAGATTGTTGAATCCCAATTTATTTTACCTTCATTGAAGACTATTTCTTGTTTCTCAACATCTGGATTTAGATATTTTAGTTTTGTAAAATCTTTTGGGAACCATCTAGCAATAAAATAATTTAAATCACCATCTGAATTATATGATGGTATAATTACCCTATTAAAAAATTTACCAGTAGTTGTAAAACCTATTTTATAATCTTTGATTATTTCATCTGTAATACCTCTTTCACGTAAATAATTAATGGCTTGCTTATAACGATATTCATCGCCTTTGCATTTAGACAATTCTTTATAACTTTCTGGTAATGTAAGAACAATGTTCTTTTTTTCTTTTTCGGATATGTTTATGTCTGGTTTGATTAATACGTAATCTCGTAAGTTTTTAGGTGTACCGTATCGTTTAAGTAATTTAAAAACAGAACCATACATGTTGTTTTTTTCTTTACAAGCCCAACATTTATAAACTGATTCTTCGTAGTTAACTTCTAAGTTACCTTTACCATCACCCTCTGGCATGTCCTTGTCTTCACCGCATGCTGGACAATCAAAGGCAATTTGCCCCGTTTCCTCATTATATTTTCTATGAGGACCTAAAAAACTTTCTAAAATATATACTAAATATTCATTCACGGTTCAAAATTACAAAATTTATAAACCAATTACAAATATTTTACAAAATTTATTATCTATCCCAAAGATTATTTTTATACATGAACCCTATTCCAGCAACATAAGCATCGGATGTGTCAAATGTTTCTTTTTTAAGTTTGTTGTTTTTGTCATAGAACCAAGTTACTTGTGGTTCTAATTCAGCAACCTTTTCCCAAAGCACATATTTCTTATCAACGTCAAAAGGATATCCACCAAACAACACTGGTTTATTTTTAGCTATTTGTTTTTCGTTTAATGCTGTTCCGTCTTTCTTAAAAGTTCTAATAGCCATTAATTCTGGGAATGAATATTGTCTAGCGTCATAAGATGAAATAAATTCTGGTACAATCCCTAATGTGTCGTATACTGACTTAGAAATCATACCGTTAAATCTTAATAATGTAGCAATTGTATATACGTTGTTTGATTGTAGTAAAGGTTCTTCTATTACTACTCGGTCAATACCTATTTCTCTATATTTAAATAAAAATTCTTTTTCAAATATTTCAATTTTTTTGAATAACTCTTCCATCTTATTTGATGGTTTTGGTTTAACAATAGGTGAAACATGGTGTAACAATTTAAGTTCACCTTTTTTACCTAAGTCTTCAAATAATGCAATACCTATTGTAGATGTCGAAACATCTAACGCTAATAAAAAACTTTGTTTTTCTTTCATGATTTTAATTTTAAATGAATATAAAATTAAAATGAAAAAAATAAAGAGTTATATGGTAATTTTTATTGATAAAGCTAAAAATTGATTAACATTTTTAGTGATTTGTCTATCTGTTTTACCATAAGCAATCAAATTTCCAAAATCATCATATAATCCAACTTCAGTTACTTTTGCAATGTCATCATCAGCAAAATAAATGCTAGTTGACGCACCAAATTCACCTCTTTCAGCTATACATGTGATTATTTGACTTACATTTGTTGATATACTATCAAATGTTAAAGTAGTAGCTGTTATTCCAGAAAATAATGTAGTTCCAGTTGAAGTGATAGCATCAATAATAACTGGGTTAGTAATTGCAATAAACCCTTTATCTAAATAAGCCATACCAACAGCAGTATCTGCTGTCAACGCTATGTTACTATTTGTTTGTAAACTATATGCTCTCTTACCATTATTACTAAATGGTTTATCTAAACCGTAACCAGTAGCCCAACTTAATGATGCATCACTATTAGGTTTTTTAATCGTGTCACTAAATAATGGAGCAACATTTAAACCAAATAAAACAACATTATTTGCGATATCTCTATAACTAGCATCTAATTCATTTACAGTACCATTACCAGATTGTAAAGTACTATATAAAGTATATGTTCCAGCACTAGTAGGTAATACTAATTTAACTGTTTTACCGTCAATTACTTCACCATATGATGCATTGTTGATTCCGATGAATAACACTTTGTTAGTAGCAAAACCACTAAAACAAGTGTCTGAATAACCACCATTTGCTGCTGTAACACCAGTATAATTAATATCCGATGTTGAGTCTAATGGTAAATTAAAAGAACCAAATAAATTAACTAATGGGTCTGAATTAACATTATTTCTATTTACTAAGTTATATGTTAAGTTATTACCACTTATTGTAACTGAACCGTTATTTGCTGTTTCAGTTAAAATATTTATAGATTCTGGTGAAACTGGTTTAGTTAAATCACCATTTTGATTTACAACTAAAAAGCTTTTTATCCCTACAAATTGAGGGGTACTGTTGCTAATTGTATTCGCAAAACCTATCTCACCGTTTATTGAAGGTACTTGACCAGATGATAAAGTTAAACTACTATAGTAATTAGCGTCAGAGTCACCTAAACTGAAAAACTTAATTAAATTATTGTTAGTAGACACTAATTTTTGTCTACCTATTGGCGTTAACTTAGCTGTTAATGTTACCGATGTTGCTGAACTGTTAAATCCCATTTTTAGAAGTCAATTGATAATTCTAATGTTATTGTATTGTTATTGGCTAAAGCAACTGGTGTGCTTAATTTACCAATACAAACTAGATTCTTATCTGAATCATAAATACCCACTTCACTTACTTTAATATTTGATGGGTTTGTAGTTACATCACTACTTCTTGTTATATTTGTTGTTGAATTAAATTGGCTAGAATTAACTCTTATGTCAAAAATAGTTTTAAATATAGTAGCACCAATATGTGTGTTCAAATTACCGTAGAAAAATCTTTCATCACCAAATTGTAAATTATTTGGTGTTATGTTTGGAACATAACTAATTAAATTATCCAATACAAATGTAGTTGATGATGCGTCTTTAATTAAGTCTAATACAAACCCATTTGTTAATGGAGTTTGAGTTTCTAATAAAGTTGGGCTAATTGTTTGTCCAGAAACACCAGTAATTGCTGTTGATGTGTAATCTAATTGTTTCCATAATGCTGGGTCTGGTCTATCTGTGATGTTTGTTACTTTTTGATATAATAATTTAAAATTATATGCGTAGAAACCATAACCATCATAACCAACACTTTCAATTTTTCTCATGTAAGGTAAAAAATCTGTATTGTTGATGATAAATTGAATATCTTTTGCTGCTGATGTCGTATTTGTTATTTTAATGTATTTTTGACATGGTAACGCTGAAGTGAAACCAGATGTTACACCTAGATTATCTAACGTATAAGTTAAATACATTGTTTCATTAACACCTAACACACCAGTAGATGTACCACCAGATGGTGCTGATAATGTTGCTTTTAATTCTGGTAATGTCCAGTTTCTGTTTGATTTATAAGACATAGCAGCAACTATTTCATCGTCATGGATTACAACTGTTTTAAGTTGTGGGAAAATCTTACCAACAACCAAAGGTGTTTCAGCTGAAGGGATTCTTGTCGGGTCTTCAATTAAATCAATATATTGTAAATCAGTATCCATTACTTTTGTTGAACCGCTAGCAATAAATCTCATACCCATTTCAGTTCCAAAACCAGAAGCAAAATCTCTTCTATGATACATTAAATCTGGTAAATCTATATAAAGGTATTTGTTGTTTGCTGTATCAGTATAGAAGAATTCACCATAAATACTAGATACCATGTTGTTTGTATAATGAAGTATTGATATAGATTTAACTACATCGTCAACTGAACTTAAACCTGGGGTATCACATGCTTGAGTTGTTAATTGTGATGCTGAAGCGTTAGAAACACAAGCCAAACCAAAATAAGGATATTTACTACCTAAGTATGGATAAGAACCATATTTAGTATAATCTTCATATAATTTAGTTGTTGTTAAACCAGTAACACCAGCTAACGTTTCACACCATACATTGTTCATATTCCAAACTGGAACTTCTTCACAATTAATTGGACATAAAGAATCAAATGATAATGTATTTGAATCCCAATATGCTGTTTGTGAATCAGCACCAAATGTGTTGTTAACTTCACCGCCACCATAAACAAAAACTTGTGAATAACCACTAAAGTTACTTAAATTAAAGTTTGGTAATTTTCTATCTAAATCAACATAATATCCAGTTGATGAAGCGGACATACTTTGAATCTTGTACCATAAGTTTTGTAATGGTTTGTCGTTACTATTTGCTGTTAACGTACCACCAGATAAAGATGCTTTATATGAACTATATTTAATCAAAACATAATCACCAGTAGTTATTCCAGTTGTGTTGATAAATAATTTAGTTGTTCCACTAAATATAGAACTACCAACTGCGGTAGGTGAATTATATGAAGTATATTTAACATATGTCGAACCAGTTTTGGTGTTAAAAGTACCTCCAGTGTAATCAAAGAAACCTTTTGTATCTGCTTGGTTATTAACAACTGACCTAACAACACTAATTATTGAACTATCAACAACTTGTAAAGGGTCTGTTGTGGTTGAAGGTAGAACAAACGATTTCAAATTAGGTTGTTTATCAAATGGTCTAAAAATAACACTAGTTGCTGATAACGTTACATTTGTTGGGTTAGCATCAACTATGGCTTCTCTAGCGTAATTTATTTCTGAATCACCTATAGCCCAATAAGAAAAATTAAGTTTACCTAATGCTAGTTGTGTTCTCCCTATTTCAGTTAATTTGATTGAAACGAATGGACTTGTACTTTTTATAATATATGACATATTATTTTATATTTTGTTTTTTATTATATCTTCTTTTATTTTAATTATAAATATTCAATAGTAAATAATATTAATACGAATTTACAGAATTAGTTGTTATTTTTATAGGAATTGTATCACTATAAGCAACATCATTTACTTCTGTACCACATATGGTAACATATTTCTTATTATTTTTGACTCTATAAAAATATTGTGTTCCAACACTACCAGTAACTGTAAAGCTATTTGAATACACTCCTACATTTTGAATATAGTTAGTAGTTCCAGTAAAGTATAAAGAACTAAATCCACTATCATTACCTACTTCTAATGTAAAATTACCATTATTTGTTTGTGGTGTTGGTGATACTGTCCAATTTACCGTTACTAAATTAGTATTTATACCATTTGAATATTGCAGCAATGGAAAATAAACCAATGTTATTATATCATCTTCATAGATATCACCTTCTAATATTATACGTTTAGGGTTACTAGTTGATTTATAATAATCAACATTATCAGCTAATGTCGCACCATTTATCATTACAATTATTTTTGATAATGAATCTGGGTTAACTGATGTATAAACTTCGTATTTGCTTGTTGTTGTGTTGTAATAATATTTGTTACTACCTTCACCATTTGTAGGACCACTAGGTATAGTCCCAACAACATCAATATAATCAATAGTTAACGCAGCTGATGATGTAGGTACATATATTAATGTTACAATATCATCAACAACCGTTGCTGCACTTAAAGTGATAACATTTGCACTATATATGTAATCATAATCCCTAGCTAAACTTAAACCATTTAAAGTAACAACAAAATCACCATTAGGATTATTAGGTAATAATATTTGTGTTGTATTTGGTTCTGGTAATATTACAGACTGGTATAATGAATTAACTGGGATACCTTGTCCAGCATTAAATAATGTTGGTGTAGCTGCTGATGTAAATGCTAAGAAATAATAATCTAAATTATTGTAAATACCATATTCATTACCAAACAAATAAAAAGATGTGTCTATTTTCTTACCTAATCTTTTTAAATAATCTGTGCATGCACTATATTCAAAAAATCCTTTTACTAAGTATTCACCATCCAATGTTAGACCACTAGTTGGTACATATTGTGTTGTTGTATTTGTCGCACTAAAAGCTGAATAATTAATAAGTTCTGATGAAAATATTGGTGTTGTTGTAAACCCAGAAAACACATCTTCATACTTGTAAATTGAAAACTTAAATAAAGCATCAGTATCAATAAAAGTTTGTGTGTTTCCAGTAAACCCAAATGTTAAAGTTATAGGTTGTGTTGAACCAGTGATTATTTGAGTACTAGCAGACATAGTTGTTCCAGTACAATCAATTTTTGTTGCACCAGTCATATTAAATAAAGGTGTTTGAAAAATACAGATATCTGAACTCATGTTGACATTATAGTCTTTTTTGTTTCTTAGTCCAGAATGTGGTGTCTGTGAATATATTCTTTCTTGGTATCTCATTAGTAACTTATTTCAATATCTTTAATTTCAACATCATACTGGTTTTTTAACCCATATATGTTAGGGGTGTTAGCTCTACTAGTATTTTGAATTTTAGAGAAATTTTGTAAAAAAGCTGTAAATCCATATATACTCACAAAATCTTCACCTTGAATGTCACATACAATATTTTTAACTAAACTAACCGAACCAGTATATTCAGTTACAACTTCACCAACTATATTTTTTAATAATATCAACATAACTATAAATATTCTTTATTAATAAAAACTAAGACCTATTATAAAAATAATCCCAACTCACACCATTATTATTGGTATTACTATCTTTTACAGTACCTCTAAACTCAGAACCAATATCGATTCTTTTCATATAAATACCACAACATTTAGTTGTCACTTGTTTTTCATTGGTTATTGTTGTGATATCTGAACACGTATCAAAATCGTATGCTTGTACTTCACAATTTGTATCTAAAAGAAAAACAATTTCTTTTTGTAATTCTTTATTTTTTTTAAATGCATCCATATAAGCATTCCATTCAGAATGACCGCATTGGTCAAAACTTCCGTTTCTCAATGCTGTTTCTAAATCAGCTAATGCTTGTCTTAATGGTCCTAATGGTTCGTAATCGATAAATACAAACCATTCATCATATAAAGCAGTTATTCTATCTTTACATTCTGACGCTGCAAAATTTCCAATTTTACTCAAATAATATTCATTAAACATTTTACTATTATAGTCAATTATTGCCCTAAATGTTGTGAAAACATCTTCCCATTGTGTAGGTGTTGTTTTTGTCATGTTTGAACCACAAACACCAGCATTGTATAAATCTTCTATATCAAAAAAGTACATAATTATAAATTTATTTAATTAATGTTATAATCTTTAAATAACTCATCATCAAAATTACCGTTTTCATCAAAAGCGTCTGTTATAGGTCCTTGAGTTAAGACAATGAAATTTTTAAAACTACACATTGCAATTTTCATTTTTTCTTCAAAATTGTTAACTTTTTGTGTTAAATCAGCTATTTCAAAACTAGTACCATAATTAGCTGTAAATGTAATTCCAGAAACTGCTTCTGTGTATGGATTAAAAATACCCCAAGTTTCAACACTAGTACCAGTTCTACAATCGTTACCACCACTCCAAGTAGTTATTAGATAATCTTTATATTGCTCGTATGTTCCACCCCATGCAAGTGATGGGTTAACCCCTTCGTTACTAAATGGCTCTTCAGAATATAGAATTTCTTGCCAATTTAATGTTTTACCATAATCATAATAATACCTACATAATTTATAAGTATAATATAATTCAATACTGCTTTTGACCCAGTCTGTAATTTTTAATTGAAAATCTAAATAAGCAACTTTAAAATCTGGTGTGCAACCAAAATCTGGTTCTGTAGGGTTTACTCCATCTTGAGGTGCTTCAGCGGCCATTGTCGCTAAATACATTTCACTAGCAGCTTTTAAAAAAGCATCACGGGTTGCCCTATAAGTTGCAAAAGAATCATCCATAAAGAAGCCTGGTCCTCCACCACAACCGTGTTGATTTCTGGAAGCTCCATAATTATACCATGTTTGAGAAGAATCTTGAAACAGATTCTTGCTGTAATAATCTACTAAATCAAAAAAATACATAATTGTTTGTTTTTATATAAATATTATATTGTATACTCTTCAAATGTGTCGTTATCTATTGCCTTCATTAACGCTTTAAGGCTACCCATATATTTTCTTAATGAATTGTTTTGATTATAATAATATGAATCATTCCAATCATTATATTGTGGGTGTACTATTGTGAAATTAACACTTGTATTAATATTTGTTGATGGGTTAGCTGAAAAACAACTATATGTTGTTGCACCAGTATAAGGTGATTCCGATTGAGAAGTAATTAAAGACCCATCTGTAGCATAACTAGACCACGCATCTTTATAACTAGTACATGTAAAATTACCTTCTGTTTTATTATCTACACATCTAGATTCCCATACTTTTTCAGTAAAACATGATTGATTAGCATATTTTACCCAATCAATTCTGTATTGCAACCAATTTGGTAGTAACTGATTATAATAAATGTTTCTAGCTAAAGTATTTGTTGAATTACCAATATTAACGGTTGTTGCTGTAAACCATCTATGCACATAATTTATGTGTGCATCTGCTGTAGCGTTTGCAGTGCTTGCCATATCCCCATAAGCAGTAAAATGTTGTGGTCTACCACAATAGTTTATACCACCGCCACCACTACCACCTTTCAAATCAGCGTTAAACTGATTTATAGTCGTACCAGCATAATCTTCTATGTCAAAAAAATACATATCTTATAAATTTTATTAATATATTATTGTTGTTGCAGTAAACCCAGATAACGTATGGGTACTTGCAGTTATTGTATATTTAGGTGGTAAATTAGCACCGTTTGTTGCAATTAACTCTGTAATTGTATTAACCGTATTGGCAGAAACATCACTCATTGACCAGTTTCTAGTACCATCACTAAATAAATACTCATTAGCCCATAACATTGGTTTTATAGATAAAACCAAGTTTCTTTTTTTAGCCATTGAATTTTGTTTTTGTAGTCTTCTTTGGATGAAAATTTGGTCTTCAATAAAATCATGTAATCCAGTACTCCAACTGTTTAATATTGGGTCCCACGCATAATCTACATGTGATGAAGAGGTACCAACACATATTAAATCACCTTTAGTTGCACCAGTTGGTAATTCACTAACAGTTGATACTGCACTTAAATATTTTACATCACTAACACCACTTAATAAACTACTTAAAGGGATTCCATGTGTTGGGTAATTAACCGTATTCCACTCTGTATATGCTGAAGCTCTAGACCACCATGTGTATTTAATACGTCTCATAGTACCCTTTGAATAGTATTTACTAAGATTAGTGATAGGTTGTATTGGTTGATTATAATCAACAGATGGGAAATCTGATTTTTTAAACCCTAAATACATACCATCAATTATGTCACTTATTTTACCTTCTTGCTCTTCATAATACTCTCTATATTCTTGACTAGTATAGCCAAAGTCAATTCCGTTTGGTCCATTATTTGGGGTTAATGAATTAATTGATGAAAAATTACATGTTGTTGCCGTGTAATATAATAAATCAATATCTGAACCGCTTGGCATATTATTTAAATCATCCATTAAATCTAAATTCCTAAAGTTTATATATGCTGGTGCTGGTGGTTCAGCGTCACAACTAAATTCACTAAATTGGTTTCTCTTAGTTAAACATAAATCATTTGTAGTTTCACAATCAACTGTTATTTTATAATCACAAGGTAAACATTTACCATTTGTTTCTATAATTTGTTTACCAGTTACTGGTGTTGCATTTTGCATAACCCATTTTTTAAATGGATGTAGTAGTAAATAATTACTAGCCCATGTAAATGGTTTTAAAGATAATCTAAGTTCGTTCCATGCTTTTAACCAAGCGTCACGGTTTGCTCTATAGGTGGTTTTATAATCTTCAAAATCACCACTCCATCCAGTCACCCATTGTTGTGTTTGTGGGTCCCAGATATAATCTAAATCATCTGATTCTGAATAATGTACGTCTCCAGGTTGACCAATTAAAGGTAATTCAGCTGGGCTTGACACAGCTTTCCTCCAAGTAAGCTGGTCAGTATATGCTGAAAGAACCATACCCATAGAAATTGGTGTGCCTGGACTTCCATACCATAATGTGTTTAAAGATATTTTAGCTGGGTAATATGTGTGTGTTTTTTTAGGTACACCTTTATCGAAGAAGTTCCATGGCCATGTGTGTGGTTGATTAAATCTTGGTGATGTAGGTAGTACCATTTTTTTAAATGTGTCTTTGTTTGGTCCTTCGGCTATGCCATTGATGTTTAATTCGTCTGCAACTTCATCATAACAATACCCTAAACTCATTTCTTCTTGGAAAGTAGTTCCAGTATTGTAAAATGTATCATATGTATCCCTAACATCAGCCATATAATTATCTAAATCACTAGGGTAATCTATATATGAATCAATAACAGATTGTAAACTAGAATAATTACAAAAATTACAAATTGAGTCTGAGCTACCCCAAGAATTAAGTTCTGATGATGTAGGTATACCTCTGATATCATCCATTAAATCAAATCTTGTTATTGTTGTTATCCCTTCATTACAATCACCAGATTCACATTCGCTACCACAAGTTGAATAGAATTTTTCGATTTGTGCATAAACACATTCATTTAAGAAATCCCATGAAGTATTACTAGGGTCTTTAAAACCATCAATGCATGTCGTTAAATTACCAGTTTTGTATTGGAATTTTTGTTGGTCAAATAATGTATTACCATAAATAATTGTGTTACCCCATATTGTTGTTGACGGAATGACTTGTTCAACAATATCTGTCCAGTAATTACCGACCATATCTGTTAAACTTCTCATCTTGTCATATGTATACGCTAAACTTAGATTTGTTGTGTATAATGATGAATGTAAGTATTTGTCATAGAATGCTCTTAACGTTGCATATTTTGAAATAGTTTTTCTATTCTTAACATCAATCATTTCAGATGAAATAATTTCCTTAAAATTAACATCAGATGAAATGTTAGCTAAATTAGTTGATGTCAATGAGTCATATGAAACACAGTCAGAACCACAACCACATGTGTCAATTGTTGTACCAGTCGTTGCTGAAATAACATTTCTACTAATAGATGTACATACTGGTGTTCCACCACTACAATTATTTAATGAATAACCAGATGGACATGAATAACCATTTGAAACGCTTAATAAGAATTGACTACCAATCATTTGTTTAGTAGAGAAAATTAAACCAGTTGTTCCAGTTGTTGTTGACGCAGTTAATGTATCTAAACTATCTGGGTTATAAATTTCGGCAACAAATGCTGCTTGACTACCAGCGTTATATCCTTCAACTTCTATTATTGTAGGACCAGAAGGTATACTAATAGGAAATACATGTAAATAATTAAAGTTTCTTGCGTTAGTTTGGTTAAAATTAACAATTAATTCACCGTTTATTTTAAATCTAAGCCAGTTATCTGAAGCCAACCCTAAATAATAAACTTTTGGTTCTAGTATATCAATACAAACAGTAAACCCTATCCATTCATATTCTGGATAGTTTGTACTACTACCACTAGGATTAGCTAAGTATGTTCCCCATACACCAGCATCATTTAATCTACCATCGGAATAGTTACCAGCATTATTAGACCAAAATGTATTTCCAGTACTAACTAATTTTTGTACTGATACAGTAGTACCAGAACTATCAGTAACTGTACTAGATGGTAAGGTTAATGGATATATAAAGTTATCAATGTTTTCATAAAATCTAGCACCAAAATTATTATATGATGTAACTTTTTGTCCAGTATAAGCAGTAAACATTGTTCCACTAAATGTTGCAGCAATTGTTGATGATGAATAACAACTATCATTTGAAGGTGATGTATTATAACCATTAGGACAACTAAATGCTATTACATTTTGATTACATAAACCACTATAAACATTTAATATATCATTATTATCATTAATATAACACCATACATCAGTTTCTATTGCTGATGCAATGTTCATGTTTAAGTCAATCTCTTTTGTGTTGATTACTAATCTTTCATCTAATACTTCATAATCAGTATTTCTAATTGACGTACCACCAGTTGGATTTGAAATAACAAATTCTCTATTTACATATGTTGTGTTGCTAACCCAAGATTTTTTATTATCAACAATTCTTGTTAAATTAAAACCTGGTGATTGCGTCAATGTAACAAAACCTTCAGTACCGTTAACACATTCCTTATTAAGTTTAATGTTATCTAACATCACACAAATATCACTACATGTATTGTTAACTTTAAGTGATATTTTTATCTTTTTGTTTTTGATTGATTCTAATATGTTCTCATCATCAATTACTTCGCTATAATTTAACCAATTAGATGACATTATCTTTTGAGATAATGAACCTTTAAACGTTTCTATTTCAGCTTTTTCGTAACCAGATTGATTATATAAACTTTTTAGAATCATATCTCTAGTAAACCTACATGACGAAACATTACATAAATCACCATTTGGTGTTGTTCTACCTTCACATTCAAACATATAGAAACCTAGTGGTGCTGAAGGACCATATAAATTGTATTTTTCAAATATCAATGGTACACATTCATCTTTTTCAGCCCAAACCAATTCATCTTCATCTGGTTTACCACAAACATAAAAACCACTATCGTTTTGTTTTTCTAATAAATATTCATATAAATTACCAGTACCAATAGTTGGGAATAATGGGAATTCATATACTGTTGTTAGTGAACCATCAGATTCAACTACGTCTAATGTAAAACTAACGTCTAACGTTTCTAAGACATCAGTTATTGTTTTACATGTCGTAGTTTCAGTTGTTGTCTGTTGTGCTAGTAGAGTTGTTAATTGAGCATTTAAAAGTTCTAATTGTGTGTTACAATTAGTTTGTTCTGTAATTTTGGTGTCAAGTCTTTGTTTAATTATAGATTTTGTTGTAAAAGCTGTTGTACATTCAGTTAAATATATTTGTCCGTTTGTTTCTTGTAATTTATACAATGTTGCAACTTGTTGACAAGTATATGATGTAGAATCACCTCTTGTGAATTTTTCATAGTTAACTGGTCCTAATATTTTTTGCCATTCAGCTAAACCGTTTGGTTCTGAAATACAAAAAGTTTTTGAACTAGTATTTGCTGCTGTTCTACCATATTGATAAAAAGCAAAAGGAGTTGTACTAGAAATGTCACCAAACCCAGTATTGTTAAAGTTATTTGAAACAACTTTAACTGGTGTTATTGGATTCCTATAAGGTTTGTTCGCAAAATTATATGTTGTAGTTCTAGTGTAAGGGTCACTAAACCAAATTGGGGTTTCTCCCCAGTCTGGTAAATATGGTGAAGGTATGTACCCTCCGTCTACTACTTCTGGGTAATATCCACCTCTTCCACCTCTTCCGCTGCCAGTAGTTGTAGTTGTTCCACCTCCAGTTGTCCCACCATTAGTTGTAGTTGTTGTAGTGGTTGTTGTGGTTGTTGTCGTTTCGGTATTAAGTGGACAATTTAAGGTTATTGATTTTGATAACGAAAGGCCTTTTGAATCTGTTACAGTAAACCACGCTATTTGTGATAATGTATAATTAAAATTAGGTTCGCCTTGAGAACCACTAGTATAATTGTTACCACCAAAGTTTTCGGTATCTAAAGGATAATTAAATATATTAAGAGTATTATTTGGTATATTTACTTCAAATACTTTTCCAATAATCGAATCTTCTTTGGTTAAAGCTGGACGAATATTATATTTGTAAGGTGGTGTACCACCTTGTATGTTACTAATTAGAGTTCTATAACCTTTTTTACCAACACCTTCATTTACGCATGTATATGACACATTAAAACTTAATGGTGAAACATTATTAGTCTGTGGGGTTATGTAACTATTAAAATTTTCGCAAGTCACTGAATAAGAAGTGTTGCTAAATTCAGTAGTTAACGTAGTAATTTCTTGTCTAATAGTTTCACATTTAGTTTCTTGTACTGCTATTTCTTGTCTTAATATATTAATTTCACTTGTTGAATCACCTTGTGGGTCAAATGCGTTTACCATTAATTGTTGTAACTTAGCACAATCTAATTTAAATAAATAATCAAATTCTACATTTAACGTACAATCAATATCATTAGTACCCACATTAAAAATGTTACCATCATTCCCTTTAGGGTTAAGTACTATTTTAAATGTTGTTGCACATGAATCTGTTGGCGGTGCTACTGGTTTAGTTCTACATGTTTGTGTATTATCATCCCATGTTGCTTTTGTACCAGCTGGTAAATTGAAATAACTTTTACCAGTTTTTTCAACACTCATTTTTTCAATTTGAGGTACTATATATTGAGTAAATTGCTGCTCACAACAAAACTTACCTAAATAGTTTGTTGAATAATTAAGAATTTTCTTTTCTTCTCTAGTATATAAAGAATTAATAAAAATTTGAATTTCACCTTCTGGTGTTATATCGATTATTTCGTGTTTAAGCGTTAACCCATCATAAGTATTATTTTTTAAAAAATAATCATGTTGTTGTTTGTTAAAATTTACTGCTACATTTTTTAATAAAGTATCACGATTAGCTCTACATGTAGATGAACCATCTTCCCTATCATAACCAATTGGTTGTGCTATCTCAAATAAATATCCCATTTTAATTATTCATATAAACTTTTTGTTAGTGTTAAAGGTTCGCAACAACCTATTTCACCTTTAATTTTTCCCTCTATATACTGATACATATAACCTTCTAAACCTAAATTTAAATCTGCTATACCAGCATTTGTTAATTTACACCCAAACCCTTCAATGTTAGTGTAAGGGTCTTTTATTTTTGTTGATATTGTATAATATGTTGGACAATGTGACCCATCTGGGGTTACTAATGCTAATCTACCATCACCATAAAAACTTTTAAATGTTAAAAATTTATTGGTAGACCCAATTGGAACTATAGTTGGTTGCAATATATCGCCTCTAGAGTAAGAATCACCAACTCTATCATATATAACTTCCCTCATACTCCATTTACATGCTGCTGTACACCCACATTTATTATTACCACAACAAATATTACCACTAGTCATCATGTTTAAAGATGTTGGTGAATCTATACCTTCTTCATATTGACTTTCAAAGAACATTGATGTACCACCAATAGTTTTACAACATTCTTTATCAATAAAAATGCTGCTATAATTAGCACTAGTATCATTTTTTATTGGTACACCTTTTGCGTCTCTTTCATACAATTCAAACACATAAATACCAGTTGGTGCGTCAAGTTGTTTACTTATTATATTATCACAAGTTAAAGTGGTTGAACCAGCTTTAGTTACACAAACATTCAAAGCATCATCATCCCCTTCACATGGACATCCACAAACACTAACTGTTTGTGTTGGCATTGGGTCTGGAATAACCTCGGCAGTGTAAACATAACAGCTATCTAAATCGTTACCAGCATCATCAACTATATCAATATATGTTTGACCATTATAACCATTAATAAGTCCTAAATTGTAATTTGTAAATAGATTACTAGTATTACTAACTCTAGCTGTTGTACTAACAGTTACTGTTGAAAAATTAGGTATTAGTGTTCTGAATTGGTTAATGTATTTAGAACCTCCATCGTATGGTCCTACGTGAGGGTTATTACCTAATAATATATCTATGTCGGCCATTTGACCACCAGTCTGTCTATACCATAACCCATAATTTTGGTAATACATTTCATCAGAGTTAGGTAAAGGTTTTGGATACCCATCAGTGTCAACTGGATATAAACTAGGGTCAGTATCTAATCCATTTGCATCTAAAACTTCCAAAAATAAATCAATATCAATTGGACCATCAGCTAAATAAATGTATTCGTTAAATGTTATTAAACCATTAGGTATACCTAAAAACTTTAATAAAAATTCAACTGACTTTCTAGCACCTTTTGCTTTCCATATCCATGGTGAGTTTAATATTAATCTTCTCCATAGTTCAATATCAACTTCAGAAGGAGTCATACCAATTGATTGACCAGCGTAGCTAGACTTTTCACTTTTAGTGAAAGTTTCTAATAAGTCATCACCTAAGACAGATGTTATTAATTCCCACCCTAAAACTCTTGCCAAATCTTTTAAATATTTATCTGGCATGTTGTTCTTTTTGTTGTATGTAACAACATGTGCAAATGAGATACCTTTGATGAATTTATTTATATCATCAAAAGACCTACCATAAATGTTTAAAGTTTTTGTTACTTTTTGTCCAGTAGTTGTGTCTTGATGTAATTCATCTAAACGTACTGGTAAAGTATCAAAACTAGAAATTGATTCAGAAACTAAAAATCTAGTCATTAAACTTGTTTCATTTGCGTCAAATTCATTAACCATTTCTAATATGTCTGTGACATAATTTTCATAATCAACACTGTTAAATTCTAAATTATAACCATCTTTTACTGGCCATGTTAAAGTTTTAGTTTGTGTTATTAAATTACCAGTTTCTGATTTTTGTGGATATTCAAATGTTATTGTGTATTTTGGTATTGTTGTTAAGTTTAATAAAACTTTTTTTAATCCGTCTAATGTATTGAAAAATAAATTTGTTGCAGCACTTTTTGGTTTAATGTGATAAGTTAGCGTTTGACTTACACTATTACCAAATGGGTCACCAACAACTGTTAAATAAATATAATCATTCTCAACATCATTAGAACCAATAAATTCTACTAAATTGTATTCAGTGTCATTAATGAATACACAATATTCTAAATAATTAATGACTAAATCTCTAAGTTTATTACTTTCGTTGTATGTATTAAGCAATGTTCCAGTTTGAACATAATTAATATCATATTTATTTATTAACGCACCAGTACTTACTTTAAAAGTTGCTAAATTTGTTAATATATCGTATGAATAATCTTCATAAGTATTTGTTAAAATACTAATAGAAGGATTAATAGCGTTTACGTAGATTGACGCTGGCCATGAAGTTATTATATCTTCTAAAGTAACCCTAAAATATTCACTCATTGACCCAAATAACGCATGATTTTTAAGGTTCGTAGAATCTAGTCTTAAAATTGTTTTTGCGTTAGCTTTAACGATTTCTTGGAATTGAGTATCGTTAGGAGTTAATTCATCAATAGAATAAAACTTTGAGAAATTATTTGTGATGTAGTTTTTTGTTACTTTAGGGTCTAAGTTTGTTGTCACACTAAAGTTACCCATAGTGAATAAAGTGTTACCCCCATTATTGGTTAACTGTAAACCAACTAGGTCTGGACTGAATTCAGTGTATTCTATATTTCTATTATAGATTGTTTTTTTAGAATACCCAGGTACTTTAATTTTTTTAGCCATTTATCAATTTAATTTTTAAATAGTTGTAATATTTGAAAATGCTTTTGAAAAATCAATAACATTTCGTTGCTCTCTAACTTCAAACAATTGTTTACCACTAAATTGGTCTTTAATTTCATACAAGTTGTATTGTTTATAAATATTGTTACTAAAGTTATATATAGTATAAATACCATCTTCAAGACTTTTTGTTTGATTACCATATAGTGCATATGCTAAAGTTTCAAAATCGTGTTCAACCATTTCAACTTCAATCATAATAGGGTTAAAAAACGTATTAGTTATAATAACTTGTTGATTAGGCTGCCCTATAAATGGTGTTGCATTAGGCTTAACATTTGGTGCTGATGAAGGTGTTAAAGTACAAAACGTTAAACTAGAATTATCATTTAAACGATATCTAATCGCTTTTTGATTTGAGTTAGTTAAATTTTGGTTAACTGGTTCAGCTCTGTTATTAGATGTAATAACTCTATAAAAATTATTTATTTTAGCGTCAGTTGTTGATGATGTAGTATTTAAATATTCGATTCTATAACCACTTAAACCGTTGTTCTCAAATTTATTAGCAAATTCAGTTGGTACACTAGAAAGGTCAAATAAAACACCTTTAATGTCTGGGTATGCTGATAGTACACCTACATCAACTATTTTAACTCTAATCTCAGCTGGTTTAATTACAATAGTGTAAAAACCTTTTGCTGAAAAATCAGATACTGGTAATTTTAATGTATACACCCCACCAAAAATTTCAAAAGATGTTACATCTGACAATCCTTTGTTAGGGTTGTCAACTTTTTGTAAAACGTCAACTGAATTTAATTTAGTAAATGTAGGGTCATCATTTTTATCTCTGCTTGGAGTGAAATGATAAAATATTTCAACATCTTCTGGTGAAATATCAGCTGGTCTTATTGTTCCGTATGTTCCAGTAGCCATATTACTTTTTTATTTGTTTTTTTATTTCTTTAACCATAAAATTAATTTCATAGTTAGATAATTTATTTATTTCATATAAAGGTAACAACAAATGGTATGAAAGTAACCATTTATCATTAATTTCTTTTTTTTTTTGTGTTATATTTTATTGTCTTGTAACTTTAAAATAACCTCCATTATAAGTTGCAACATCACCTAATGATTTTATTTCAGCCAATCTTAAATGATTCTCAAAGACATTATTAATACCTCTTTCTATAAATACATCGTCATACACTTCTGGAACAGAAATAATGCCTAATAAATATTCTTCTTTTGTTAAACCACTAAATGAAATATTAGTTGTGTTGAATCCTTCACCAATATAGTTAACAATTGTTAACGGTATTGTCATTGGTTTATCATCTATTGTAACAAACCTAGTTTGACCAGTGTATTCAACATATCTTAACCCAGTTGTTTGTGTTTGGGTTCCTAAATTAGCATCATTAACAGTATCTAACACATATATTTTTGGTTCTGCATAACTTTTAATTCTGTCAACACCAATTACTTGGTCGCCTTTATAATTTGTATAGGTTTCTTTATTTATATCGAAACCAGTTCTATAAGGTAAATTTCTATCGTATGATTTTAAATCTTCAACTTTACTTTCTGTCATACCAGTAATAGCAGCGTTGACGTAATTATAATAATCTTTTTCAGTACTTGTTGGGTATCTTAAAACGTATGATAAATTATATGGCGTATTTAAATTATTAAATATAGGGTTAGGTTTATTTTTCATAAACGGAAACGATATGTTTAACTTACTTAATTTATCTTTCAAAATAGTGTAATCAACTGATGAATTAGTTTTATCATATGTCACAAAATCAATATCTGTGAATAATCCCATATCATCCATTGTTTGTGTTAAAATTATTTTAACAAAAAATGTTGATGCAGTCATTGCACCCCATGTTTTAGATTTATCAGCTCTATCAGTATACTCTTCTAAATTTATTGTTCTTTTAATAACTTCCATTACAATGCGTTTATTTGATATAAATTAACAATTACGGTTTCATTGTTATAACTTACATTATTGTTAGGTAAAGCTGTTCCATTCCCTTGATAAGTTGAATCAATATAATACTTAAAACCAGTGTTGGTTCTTATTATTTTATATTTAGTATATAATTCTTTAACTAACTTATCTATATATTGTGGTGAGTTTTTAACCATCATATTCAAAGTTTTACCGTTTTTAGCATTTTTAAAAACAGCTTTCATATATAAATCTTTTGATTCATTGATGGCAATTTGATTTTTAAAATCATAAATAAAATAACCATTTGATATACCGTTTTTAACAACCAATGGATTTGTTAAAATAAACTTAACTTGTATTTGATTTGCTGGTTTAACTCTACCATCTTTATCAAAATCAATACTATTTAAAAGACAATTAATATTTATTTTATTTACTAATCTTTGCGTCAACGGATTGTCTGTGTCATAAAATAATAAATCAACAGAACTATAAATAAAACTATTTTTTCTATTACTTAATTCTTCGTTTGTAAAATTAATATCGCTATAAAAACTAGAATAAGAATTGCTGCTATTTAAAAAGTTAAAATTATAAATTACTGTATTTATTGGGTTACCATTACTATTAACTGGTGAAAATCTAGTTTTTTCGTAATCAGAAATTGGGTTGATGGAAGTTTCTACTTGTTCTTTAACAAATATTTCTTCAATTACCTCGTAATTATCAACTATTTGAAATTCGGTTTGAGCTGGTATAGGTAAATAAAAATAATTAGAACCTAAACTCTTACTGTTTATTGTAAATTTTTTAACATACATCTTCTGTTGGTGTGGTATTATATTTATCTGTTATTCTATTACCTAAATAGTCTGAAGGAAATTTTGTCCATAATAATTTCCATATACCAAAAGGGTCTTGTCTTTTTACTTTAAACATATAATTGTTATACAAGTAATGAGAACCGTTTAAAAATGGATAATCAATTGCTATTTCGTCACTATCGTTTTGGCCAATATCTAACATGTCTCTCCATATAATTCTACCATCACCTAAATTTATTGCGTAACTTGGTATATCAACTGTAAATTCATCACCTTGTTCAACATAATTAGAAAAACGTCTAATCACAGTTTGATAGTGGGCTCTATAGTAATAACCTTCATGTCTTGGCCCTAAATCAATTGTAGTTGTTGCTTGTCCAGATGTTTTTGTTGTTTTTTCATTTATATAACTTAAAGTAGAAGGGGTTTCTCTATTTAACGTGTTGAATCGATAAAATACTTCTTCTAAACGTGTTTCATTCAATGTTTTTTTATTGTATTCAACTAAATCACCATAATACTCATTGTTACCTTGTGAAGAATTGTTGTTATCTATTTGTACAGTCGATTCTAAGGGCTTAAATGAAGTAAATGGTATGGTAACACCATTATGAATTTTTTGTATCACTGGAACGTTTAAAATGTGTTGTTGAATATTATTTGAATCGTAAATAGAAAAGTAAGGTAATTCCAATCCAGATGAAACTCTAGAAAATAAATTGTTGCTGCTAGTTTTAACTATTGTTAAAAATAACTCGCTTAATGGTCTACCTAGATTATCTTTTAATTCTGCAACATCAATATCTTCATTAAAAATAAATTGTTGTAATCTGTCATTAAATAAGTTTTGAGAAAAACTAGCATTATATATATCGTAATCATCTGTTTCAATAGTGATTGTTGATTTAGTTTTTATCTTTTTAAATTTCCTAAAATAATAAACACATTCTTCATCATCCATAATTTTTTTAAACCTAGAGTTAGGTGTTAATGTTCCAGTTGACGCAACTTCTAACACAAAACAATAATCTTTTAAATTATTTGTTGTGTCACCTAATGAATATACTGTATAATCACCATTAAATCCATTTGTGTTAACGATTCTTACTGTATCACCAATATTTAAATTATGTCTACATGGTACTTTAAATATCGTCATTTGTTTATCTGATATTGTTACCGATTCTGTGTCAATTATTAATAAGCCTCCATTTACTAAAGAATGTTTATCATCAATAGAACTAGGGTAGGTAATTGTTAATTCCCAGTTTTTAACACTTTTTAAATTATTAGTATTATGGAATGGTTCGTAATCTGGTAAAAAACTAAATCTACTTCTGATTGGTTCCATATCGTAATATTTACAATTTTCAGTTACATCTGAACTATAATAACCGAACCAACCATCTCTTTCAGTTAAAAAATTATCAATAGCTGTAGGGAATGTATTGTCAGTATCATCAGCATTATTATTATCTTTTGGATATGATAAATCTAAAAAATCTGGCATAGAGTTAAACCCAGCTAATGTAAATTTGTCTGATTTTAATGAATCAGACAAATTAAATAATACATTACTTACTAATGGGTTTATTGTACCAAGAATTCTATATGTTTTGCTACCTTGTCTTTCTTTATCAAAACGCTCATCAACATTAACTATTTTATAAATTTCATTATTTGGCATTAACCTACTAGTGTTTTGTAAGTTAACCTTTATAAAATTATCAACATTCATTGATTCTTTTGATGTTTGACTATTTAGTCTTTGTCTTATTCTATCATCACTCATAATTAACCTTTTATTACAATTGAACAACCAACACTATCCGATACTGAAATACTTACTGATGAAGGTGAAGGACATGATTGACCACTACCAGCTTGGTAAGGAGTGTTTAATGAATATGGTGCTGCTGGTGTTATCGTACCAATACCACCGTTAGCTGATATTTTATATTCACAATACTTAATGTTATTAGTCACTGTGCTAGTTCTATTAATAGAACCATTTAACTCAACAGCTGGTACTATTATATTAAGTTCCTTAGCTGTCTCACAACCAACTTTATCAATTAATGTTAAATTTACTTTAACGTTAGTACCAGTAAATGTCGTACCTAAACTTTCAACAAAACTATATGTTAAATCACCATTAAATAATGAGAGTTGAGTTATATTACTTATTGTTACGGTTTTTTCAGCACCATTATTTATTTTATATTTTAATGTGTATGGGAATCTTTTAGTATATGCACCTAAAAGACCACCACTGTCAACATGTGAAATACCAAATTTAACAGTAACTGTTTGTCTGCTACATTGTTGTAAATTACTTCTGTCTTTTATTTCTAACGCAACATTAGGTAGTTCAATTTCACTTTTATTTATGTTTACCCATGTGCTAATTTCTTGAATACATCTTAATTTAGGGTCGCCATTAAATTGGTCATTAGCTAAATAAACTGTCATTTTAGTGTTATTAGCTAATGCAGAACTTGGTAAGTCAAAATACGTTTGTTGATTGGTAACATAAGGTTTAATTATTACATTATCATTACCAGCAATTGAATAAACTATGTAAACGTTATTATTTATCACACCACTAGCTATATCTATTGGTATTATATATTTATTTGGGTCACATTGTTTTGCTAATAATGCTGCTGATGGTTTTGTTGCTTTTAATTCTGGCGTTAAATGTTTAATTATTGCTGAAGTATTTGATGAAGAATTAAAAGCATCTGTTACTGTTATATTGTATTGACCAGCAAATAGTTCAACAAATGTTGTATTAGAACCATCTGTACTTATTATTGAATTTGAGTAACCTTTTGGTCCAGTAACGTTTACTGTATAAGGTAATTTTCCACCACTAACAGTAACAGCGATACCTTCACTAGTTGATGATTTACCACCAAAACATTGTATGTCAACATGTTTTTCAGTTATCACCAATGGAGTCGGACCAGTAACTTTTAAATCTTTAATTTCAACAATAGCGTTGCAAGAATCTTTAATCACTAATCTATAACCACTACCTTTATTATCTGATAATAAATTTTTAATTTCAAAAGGTATTTGAGTTACAGCAACAGAACCAGTAGTGATTGATTTATTATCACTATTGAATAGTTCGTAAGTATATCCACCACAACCACCATTAACACCAGTTATTAATATAATACCGTCACCAACTGTTGCATTTGTTGCATTTTTACTAACACTTGCTGATGCTGATAATTTAGGTGGTCCAGCAATTGTTGCTGTTTGTTTAGTTGAATTACCATTTTTATCTACAACAATTATTGTATAAGTACCAACACTTAAATTTGGAATTGAAAGATTAGTATTACTAGAGTTAATTGTTCCTTTTTTAAGATAACCGTTTGGTCCACTTATAGAATAAGCATATGGTGCAGTTCCAAATTGTACGCTAAATATTATTGAACCAGTTGGGTTAGTAATTGACGCACCAACAGAAGCAGCTTTAATTGATAGAGCGTCTGTTGTTATTATAGGACAAATACCAAAGTACCTTTGATTTAATTTTTCAATAGCCGAAGCACCAGGTTTTGTACCAAAATAGAAAAAATATGAATGTTGTGGTTGTGAAAACATATTTTTACCACCATAACCTCTAAAATTAGCATATTCTAGTCCATTTTGAGTTTTACTGTTGTAATCATACGTTGGTAAATTTTGTGTGTTAAAATTAGTATTGTATGGTGTTGTTGGAAATTTATATCTTGGTGCAGATGGACTAAGATATGTTAAATCTTTATTTAATGAATAAAAAATATCTCTAAAAAACACGCCAGTGTCATCATCAATATCTCTATAATCTAAATAACCATTTGGTCTAATTGTAACACCATTGACTGTTATAGCGTCATCTGTAGTTGCACCGAATTCACAAATATGTCTTACATTTAAACATTGTTTATAATCCATTGCTATACCTAAACAATTTATTGAAAAGAAAAGTCCTGGGGTTTTAGAGTTTAGTTCAACCATACCAGTTGTTAATACACTGCTTTTATCGTTAGGGTCTTCATATTCAACAGTTGTAGATGGTAATTTATATGATGTTGTTTGTAATAATTTATATAAACTAGGCATACCTTGCCAGTCACATGATTCTGTTGAACCTAGTAGAACAATATCAGTTGCAAATAACTTATATTTAGCGTCATGCATTGATGATGCATAATATAGAACATCTTCAACTTTAGTTTCTTTAAAGAAAACTTCAACATTTTTTAATACACCGTCTTTTATACCACCACTATCAAAAGTTTTATCTTCTGAACCATTCATTGTAAAAATATCAGTTGGGTCACCATCATAACAAGAATCTAATAAATAGTTGGTAAAACATCTATTATCTGGACCGTTTTCTCTATCGGTATCTACACCACTATAACCTTCTGAACCTTGGAAATCTTCACAATCATATTCACAAAATTTTGTTCTTCCATTTCTTTTTTTCTTATATTGAATTAAAAATGCATATAATGCACCATTAATCCAATCGTTATAAAAATCAAATCTAAAAACATTTAATGCTTCAGCTAAAGAAGCTTGTAAACAATCATCAGCACCAGCTAAAGCATCAAATTCATCATTAACTCCATCACCTGGGTAAAAAACTGTTTTACTTCCATCATATTTTTGTTTAAGTTTTGATAAACTTGTACCAAAATCTAATGATTTTTTATAACAACCTGGAGCATAAACATTACCATCAGTACTTGGACATAGTATTGATAAACAAGGTGCATAAGGTAAAATTTCAAAACAGTCACAACATGTTCCTTTAGCAATACAAAAGTCACATTTATTAACATCTAAAAGCCAACTTGGAAACGCCCCTAATAGGGCTCCAATACCATATATTATACTACAAATAATACCTAAAATACCATTAAGTAATAAAACAATAAAGTTTATAATAGGTATTAACACCGCATTTATTGCCACTAATATAAATAACATTATCGTTAATAATGTACATAGAAACGCATATAATGGGTCGCCAGATGAATCTACTCTATTGTAAGGGAAAGGGTTTTTATCTCCAGTACATGCGTTTACATCTTTAACACCAACAAAGTTTCTAACATTAAGACTACTTGCTTGAAATCTAGAAATAAACGAACTTACAGTATATATTTTATTCCAATATAATGACCTAAAACTAGTTGCTTTTGTGTTTGAACCAAATTCATAGTCAATTTCACTCTGATTACTAGGGTTATTAGGTACTAAAAAGTTAGCTCTAGTTCTTTTATCTAAATCACCAGCTGAGCTCATACCTATCCTAAACCTAACGTTAGCTCTAGTTGCTATACCTATACTAGGGTTATCAGAAGGTACCAACTGACCAAATTCATCAGTTACCACGTAGTCTAAATTCATAGGTAATTGATAAGCCCATGTACCGTCTTCATCGATTAATTCACCCCCATCAACATCAAATCTTTCAATATTACCGTCTGGTGTTTCTCGAATCATTTCAATTCTTCCAGATGTTGTTATTTGTTCACATAATGAACCCATAATTCTTCTAGGTCTACAACGATTACTAACACCGTCAGTATCAGAGTCACCAAAAATAGAACCAATAAAGATTGCATTTGATTTGATGTTTAAGTTCATATCTAAATCAACTCTAGTAATACCAATTTCACATGTTTCAGTATCACCCCAAAATGGTTGTACGTTAACACTTGTGTTTAATGATTTAACTTGAACTAAACTATCTAAGTTTTTACTATATTTGAATTTTTGTGCTGAATCAAAGAATTTTTCTGGTGTTCCAGCAGCAATTAAATCATAAGGTTTTTGAGAAGCCATACCAATGTCTGAAATGTCTACATCGGAATGTATTGTGTGTGTACCAACTGGTACGCCAAATAACATAAAATCCCCAGAGGCATTTGTAGTTGCAGTAAATTTATAATATTTTGTAAAAATATATTCTAATTCTGGATTATCTAAAATTTCTCGTTTACTAGGCATCGTACCTATTGGAGTAAAACAAGCGTCATTCTTCTCATTATTTTTAGGAAATAGATTGTATCTAATACCATCTAAATCTCTATCTGTCACTATTTCATAAGGGTATAATGATTTAATTAGTGGGTTCTCTTTGTCTTCATCATCAATAGGTACAAAAATACTTACTTTAGCATTTGGAACACCAAAACCATTATTAACTATAACTCGACCAATTACAACACCGTAATCAGAACAAAAATTTCTATAAGCTTCTTCTTGTGAAATTTTTAAACTAAGTGTTTCTAAGTAATCAAACTCTTGGTCTATTTTTACTTTTAAATAGTTATCACCACCGTTAGGTGTTGTTCTTATTCTAATAGTTTTTGACATATATAACTTTATTCAATCGTAGATTTTATTTTGTTAACTGGGTATAAGTATTTGTTTTCAGCTTCTTCAAAATCTTTATATTCTTTTTCTTCTTTTTCCTTCTCTTCTAGTTCTCTCATTTTTTTCCATCTAGTTAATGTTTTTGTTAGACTTAGTACATTAACTTTTTTGTTTAAAACTAATGTTTTAAATAAAAACCAAATAGCTACTATATTAATTATCGGAATCAATAATAATGAAAGTATAAAACCAAAGGTTCTAACACCATAATAAATTACCTTATACGGTAAACTTAAATTTTTTATTTCTTCATCGTGATTAATATCATTACCATTTAATTCATCTTGCTTATTAAGCATGTTGTTTTTGTCATTTTTACAATTACATCCCATTTTTTCTATTTTTTAAAACTTATTATTTGAAATTAAAAATATCATTTATTTTAATATAAGTAAACAATTATTTAACCCTTACTCTAATATCTGTTGGGAATTTAATTTCAAACATTGATGTAGGTTCACCAAACAAAGTGTAATCTGCACTTACGTCAATTAATCTTGTTTCATCATCTAAATAAGGCTGCGAAATTTCATTTAAACTATATTTATTTTCACCAACTTTATTATAAATTGAAACGTTTGTTACGTTTAGTACACCACCAATATTATTTATAACTTCAATCAATGGAGATAAATAAATATTATCACCCATATCAAATTTATTAATATCCATATACTCCTTAGTCTTATTAATAATTTCAGATATAATTTGTGATTGTGGTACTTTGGCATCAATCATGACATCGTAATCAATTGCTAAATTAATAATCCTACCGTCTTTTATATGAACATAATCATTTAACATTCTGTAGTCAGCTAAATAATTAGATATATTTTCTTTTAATGTAGTGTTTGATTCGTTAGACAACCTACCATTTCTATCTAATGTTAAAATATAAACAGCAATTTTATTTCTATCTTCAAAAATACCATTTCTAAATGGAGTACCAAAATTACCTGGCATTTGTGCAATCCTAGTTTGATAGTCTTTAATTGTTACAGCTCTATTTTGTGAGGCAAAGTTATATTTAACCATGTATCTTATTTCTTCGACTGTAGGTGCGTCTTTACCACCGACAGCTGGTAAAATATTATTTACTTTTAATGTCTTTTTAACACTTTGATTAATTGTAGCAGAAGGTCCATTAATTACCATATCTAAAAGTCCTAAATTAGTAATTGTATTTGGACCTACATTAGTATCACTACCACCACCAACACGATATTTTATGAATAATGTTGTATTTGCTGTGTGTATTTCACCTAATGCCATGTTGTTTATAAAGTTTCCTATTTGATTAACTAAACTAGGGTCAACGTTAAAATCACATAAACTACTTATATTTTGTGAACCAGCACCAAAAGTTATTTTTGTAAAACCTAAATCAGTATATTCTTTAATAAATTTTTTAGATGTAGACATCCATTTACCTGGCGTAACTGTAGTATTTTGAGTCACTCTATTGTTATCAGTGATAAAAACTTTATCTTCAGATAATGATGACATTTCATACCATCTAATATTACTATTGTTGAATTGTGAATTTGTTGGTTGACCTTGTAAATTTGTACCTGGTAATGTAATACATGATAATACTTCAGTAACGTTATTATCTGGTAATATAATTTCTAAAAAAGGAATAACATCTTGTGTTGTTAAGACTCTTTTAAATATTTTTGTCGCCCCATTAACAACCATTTCTCTTTTTGTTAACGTATAGTTTAATACTGTACCGTTAGCATTGATATTAGGTATTACTATTCTATTAGGGATACCATTTTTATTAAATGGGCTTGAAAAGTCTGTATCATAAAGCAATTCAAATACTTTACCAGCACCATTAAATTGTGACCCAGCTCTAAGCAATGGAGCATATGATACATCAAAAGTATCACCAAATACTGGTATTGTAATACTTACATCTACAATTGTTGAACTAGCACGCTTATTTGGAATGTTTAATCCAAATGTTCTAGCTAATGATAACAACGAATGTCTTTCTTGTGCATAATCTATTTGTGTTTCAGCAAACATTCTGTCTGTATTATGGGATAACATATCCCCAACAGCAGCGTTTAAATCTATTAACATCTGACCTACAGATGCATCATTATAGTCAGCATAGATATCTGGATAATATTGTTTTACATAATTAATTAGGTCTGTTCTAATATCGACAAAGTTCCTAGAGTCGTAATTTACATTTGGCATAAAATTATAATTTAATTACTATTATATCGGTTGTTTCAAAAACACCTTCAGTTATTACATATTGCATTGTTACAACAGCAGCATATTCACTTTCATCAGATTGTTCAATTTTTAATTCAGTGAAAGTTAATTTTGGCATGAATTTTTTTGTAACTGTTCTTATTTCTTCCAGAATACCAGCGTAAGTTAATTCATCATTTGGTTCATATATAAATTTTAATAAATTTGTCCCAAAATCTGGCATGTATAGTCTTTGCCCTCTTTGAGTTAATAGTAAATGTAGCAAATCAGCTTTTAAAGCTTGATTTGGGTCTTCATTCAAATCTAACAAAAAACCTTTTTTACTGTCTTTGAATGGATAATTTATGTTGATATACTTAGCCATCTTTATATATTTTTAATGCATTATTTATAGATAAATATAATAACTAAAAATTTTTATAAGTAAATATGGTAAATAAAAAAAAGGGACCGTAATAGCCCCTTATTTTTTTTAATGTTTATTTTATTTTAAGCTGAACACCCAAAACACTCGAATTGACTGTCTTTTGGTTTATCAGCATTTTGTATAATTTGATTAGACGCTAATTTTGAATTTGCTTCTAATTTAGATTTAGTTCTAGTGTAATAAACACCAGTTTTTAATCCACCTTTCCACGCATACATAAGTGCACTAGCAATCTTACCATATTTAGCGTCAGAGTGATATAAGTTCAACGACTGTGATTGGTCAACAAATTTGTTTCTGATTATCGCTAAATCTAATAATACTCTTTGAGGGATTTCCCAAACATCTTTGTATCTGTATCTAACGTCTTCTGGTATCTCAACAATATTTTGAACACTACCTTGGTTGGCAATTAATTTATCAATTATTTCTGGCGACCATAAGTTTAATGAAATTAATTCATTTACCAAATATTTGTTTACAACCAAAAATTCTCCTTGACCTACACGTCTAGTAAATAAGTTAGCAGTTGCTGGTTCAAATGATTCAAACACACTCAATAATATTGCAGAAGACGCTGTTGGCATAAATCCTAAACCTAAACTGTTTAACATTGGAATTGGCTGCCCTTCTGGTAGTGGTGACCAACCTTCGATGTAAGTTTCACCTTTTGAATACGGACTATCTTCCCATGATGGATAGTTTTTATCTTTTACAATAGCCAATCTCATTGACTCTTCAACGAATGCTTTATACATTGTTTCAGTGATATCTTTGTTCCATTGTTTAGCTTCTTCACTCTCATAAGAAATTTTTCTTTTAGCAAAGAAGTCAGCCATACCAGCAACACCAATAGCCAATGCTCTTTGGTCCATACCAGCAGCTTCACTCCAATCATCAGACCATTTGTTTTTATCAACAACTTTGTTCAATGCTTTAACCAAAATTTTGGTTGATTTAGCAATTGATTCCAAAGAATCTTGTTCAGCCAAATTGATTGATGCCAATGTACATTGTGGTGTATACTTAGGTCTAGACGCTTGGAAAATCTCAATACATAAATTAGATTGTTTGATAATACCAATGTTTCTTTGCATGTTGCGTTTGTTCGCATTATCTTTGAACATAACGTATGGTTTTCCACTTTCTACTTGTGATTTGATAAGTGAGTCAAAGATGTCTTTAGGGTTAACTTTTTTACCCAATCCTAATTCAACAGCTTTATAATATTCAGCTTCAAATGCCTCTCCATGCAACTCATAAAGTGGTGTTAATCCAGCTTTTTTAATGTCATTTGGACAGAACAAATACCAATCTTCATTATTTTGTAGTTTTTCCATGAATAAATCATTGATTACTACAGAAGTAAATAAATCTCTAGTTCTTAATTGCTCATCACCAATAGGCAACGTTAAATCTAAGAAATCAAAGATATCTCTGTGCCATACTGATAAGTATAATGCACAACTTCCAGAACGAGAACCTTGTTTATAGAATCTCATTTTAGCTTGTACCATATCGGCTAATCTTACGACACCACCAGCGTTACCTTTAAACGATTCTACGATACTATCCTTGCTTCTAAGAGGGTCAATTAGTAATCCGATACCAGAACCTTCTTTAGATGCAGAAGCTATCTTAGTAAGCGTATTTTCGATTCCTTCAAATGAATCATCTTCCAAGTGTGTTAGGTTGCATGAAATCATACCGTTTCTTTCTGGTACACCAGCGTTTGTATAAGTCGGTGTAGCAAAGTTTGCTTTTTTGGTTGTAATTTCATTTAATAACTCTAAATAATCCTCTTCGTTGTCATTATGTAAATAACCAGCTACACGATTATACATGCATGATGGTAATTCAACTGGTGTTTTATTTTCATCTTTGATTGAATACTTTGTCAAGAAAGTAGTTGCAGCAAAGAAGTCATAAGTTAAATCAACTGGTTGTAATTCTTTACCAATCAATTTAGATTGTCTAGACAACAAAATTCGACCACCCAATAATGAGTAGTCGGAATGTTGTATAATTTTATCAGCAGCTTTGAAAGCAATAATCTCATCAATCTCAGTGGTTGTGATATTATCGTTTATCAAAGGAATCACTTCTTGGAATAAAATATCTGAATCAACTTTTAACCCTTTGGCTTGTGTTTTGATTCTAGCTAAAATCTTATTCGGTGTGAACGCTTGTGTTGTTTTATCTCTTTTTGTTATTCTCATAGTAATTTATATTAAAAATCTTCATTAAACATTCCATCTATCGTTGTTGGTATCTCAACTCTAGTATATTCACCCTCTCTTTTCTCAAAGAAATTATTTTTAGATGATAAACCAATTCTAGACATATATTCTAATGGGTTTCTAGCATTGAACTCAGTTTTGCAACCAAAATCATTCAAAACGATATCAGTAACATACTGTACGTATTTAACCATATCTTGCTTTGTAAGACCTTGTAAACCATCTGGCATACTTTGTTCAACAAATAGTTTTTCTGCTTCGTAGCAGCTTAAAATAATGTTTCTAAGTTCATCTTTTGATAGCTTATATTCATCTTTTAAGTAGTTTTTATACAAGTTAAGTGCAAATTCATAATGGAATGTTTCATCACGTAGAATCAATTCATTCATTGCACCTAAACCTGGCATTTTGTTACGACTTCTGTACCAGAAAACCCCAGAGAAAACACTAGCAAAAGATATTCCTTCTACACAAGCAAAAGCAATAAGTCTGTGACCAAATGATGGATGACTAATCCAATTTTCAGCCCATGCTGCTTTTTTAGCAACTGCTGGATTTGTTTCCATTGAATTAAATAGTTCTTCTCTTTCGGTTAAGTTCTTGATATAAGTCTCAATCAATAAAGAGTAACCATTAGCATGTACTTGCTCAATAAATGCTTGGTGACCATAGAAGTATTGTGCTTCTAGGATTTCAACTTCATTTAAAAAGTTTGTTGCTAAATTATCAATTACTAACCCATCTGAAATTGCGAAGAAAGCTAATATATTTTTTAAGTATATTTTTTCTTCTTCTTTCAATTCATCAAATCTATCTTTAGATAAATCTGGTTCTTCAGCCACCCATGTTTGTGCTTCAGCTTTTTTGTACATCTCCCATAAATCATTGTGTATGATTGGGAAAATGGAATACCTTTTTTTTAATGTCTTGTCTTTTAAATACATTCTTTTTTTTGTTTTTTAATTATTATTCTTCTTTTGGAACATTTAAAGCATTTAACACATTGTCTCTAGTTTTACTAGCATCAAAAACAGATGCAACTCTTTTAGTTTCGTTGACAGTTTTATCGTTTTTGTGTTGTGTTTGTGTTTTAGCACCACTACTTTGACCCATATCTATTTGTATCTTAGCATTGTCAAATCTAATATTTTCAAAGATAATACCAGATTTACCAAAACGTGATTTCAAAACAGCCATAGTTGCAGTGTTATCATTCTTTTGGTCTAATGTTTTTGCAATAGAAACAACAAAGTGTGCAATTTGTGCTTTCTTAATTGAACCACCCATTTGGTCAGCCTCAACAACATCAGCTTTGATTGAACTTCTGTTACCTTGAATTGCTGTCCATCCAGCTATGTCTAATTCAGAGAGCATTGCTTCAAATTGTCTCATAACGCTGCCTTCACCAGCATTAACATCATCAAACTTTCTAGATGGTTCAACACAATCTATGTAATCTAATAATATAATATCTGGATACCAACCTTGTGCTATTAGTTTCCTAACATATTGTCTAATGACTGGAATAGTAGTACCATCACTTGAAAACTTTTTAAGTTTCAATTGACCTTTACCATTTGTCATCTCTTCAACCATTTTCATAAGGTCTTCTTTGTGAAACGATAATGAATTTAAGTCAAAACCAGACCAACATGATAAATGCTTTCTTTGGATAACTTTTGGGTTATCTTCAAAGAATATTTGTAAAACTTTCAGCCCTTGATTCATAGCTGAATTTGCAATTTTTGTAATCATTGTTGTTTTACCAACACCGAAAGGAGCTAATATGGTAGCTAATTCTGTTTTAGCTAAACCACCGTCCATAATCTCGTCTAAACCTTTAATACCAGTTGGTATTGGTTTTCTAAAATCTTCTTCTAAAACTGTATCTATACTATCAAAAACGTTCATACCATCGTCTTTATTGTCACCATGCTCTAAAGCTTTTCTTAAAATAGCTTCACATTGTTCATAATCTTCGATGTTACCTTTGCTTATGATTTTATTAATCTCAGTAATAGATTTTTTCATTTCTTGCTGCTTACAAAATTTCATAGCTATATCTTTGATTTTATAACTATCATTTAAATCAGCTTCTTGTATTTTTCTAAGTTGAGATATTAAGTACTTTCTTTGCTGCTCGTTATCAACATCCTCTAATAATCTAATTTGTAAACTACTAAAATCTGGGATAACGTCATCTTTGTCTTTAGCTTCTTTCAACGTGGCAACTACGATACGTAAATACGCATCTTCAAAATAATTTGGGTCTACTATGTCTAAAATGTTATTAGCGAATCGTCTATCTGTTAACATTTGTGCTATGAATCTTAACTGATAATCATAACCCAAATAAGCCAAACTATTTTTATCTATTTTTGCCATTATTTTATTTTTTAAAAACTTGTTATTATAAATATATGATGGTTGGCCTAAGCACCAACCATCGTATATGATTTTTGACTAAAGTAACCTCTTATCTCATTCATGATTGATGGGATAATCTCTCTAACATCTACAGAATACCTAACTTTAGGTGGAAATAAGTTGCCGCTGAACTCACTTTTTATAACTGATTTTTTATCAACTTTAATTTCGAATTGGAAATTATCTACTTTATCAGTTGTTGGTTTTGCTACCTCTTCACTAGGTACCATGTATGGGTTAAAATTACCCCATAAATATTCCATAGATTTCTTTTGAAGATACTTAGGTATAATACCTAAACTACCAAAATCACCGTTACTAAGGCCAGTAATTCTATCTACTAACTCTTTTAATTCAAAAGACTTTAATATTTCTTCGTTGTAATCACGAATGTTAAAATATCTCTGACAAATTATATTGTTATTAATGTACAATACAAATTCAAATCTTTGTTCTTCAAACTTTTTTGAAGTGTTTTCTCTTTCTGTGCTCATATATTCTATTTTAAATTAAGTTTTTTTCTCTTTCTATTAATTTTTTAAAAGGTACTAAGTAATCTTCATTTCTTACTTCACCTATTATCTTGTCAATTCCGTCTTCATGCATGTATTGTGCTATTTTCTTTATGTTTCTACCAGTACCATCCAAAGTACCGTTTTTTAATCTTTCTAACTCAATTATTGCATTTTCTGAAATCATTGGATGCTTTAAATTTACAAGTCTATTGTTAATCTCATAAATCTTTTCGCCTTGTACACCATCAGTAACTCCGTTAATGATGTTGTTTAGAACCGTTAAAGGTTTCTTTTTTTCTGTTAATCTTTGTTCTTGCAATTTTTTTGCTTCATCTATTATTTCATTTAAAGTTAATACTCCTTCTTTTAACTGTGGGAAGTGTTGCAGCAATGTTTTTAACCCTAACCCTTTAATCCCTTTTATCACATCTGATGTGTCGCCAATCATTGTTTTTATTAGGGCAGCATTTTCGACATGATAACTAAAGTACGAAGAAAAGTTGTTAATATCAACATAATTCTTAATATGTAGAAAATAAATTTTAATATCTTCGTTGATTAGTTGAGCCATATCTGTATCGTTCGTACAAATAGTGATTTTTTCATTTGGTTCTTTATTAAGACAATAATATGCTATTAGGTCATCACCTTCAATATAGTCATAGTTAAATTGCCTCACATAAAATTCATTTAAGTAAGACCAGATTTTTTGTAATTGTATTGCTTGTTCTTCGTCAATAGACTCTGTTAGATTAACGAAATCTTTGTTTCTGTTACTCTTGTATGGCTCGTATATTTTAAACCTTTCTAAGCCGCTTAATTTACCATCCCAAAATATATAGACTTGATGGTATAAATCTTCCACTAGCATTTTTCTAACTAGTGTGATAAACTGGTATAAAGCTCCAACAAATTCTCCTTTGTCGTTGTATTCATCTTTGGCACCAGCAAATGCTCTTTTGAAAAGAGCATTGCCATCTACCAATAATGTATTTTTTATTTTTTTTAACGCTTCACCATTTCTTGGTGGTCTTTTATTCACAGCATAAATTTTAATTGTTAAACAATTGATTAAGCAGACATATCTTCTCTGCTCAACCCTATCTCTTCGGTTTGGATTTCAAAATCACCATAACCCATATCTAAATGACTACCCAAGAAATCTTTGTATTCTTTTTTGTATTCATCAATTTTATTTGGGTTCCAATAACCGTGTGGTGTTGACGCAATAGTTCCTTTTTGTTCCACACCATTAACTTGGTTTTTCTCACATCTGATTCTAGTTACAACACCAAACTGATATTCACTACCTTTGTTTACTGCTTTTAATTTATCTGTTGAGTGAGTTAAGATACCACCAAAATGGAATATCATTCTAGGTGAGTAGAAAAACGCTTCACCACCTTTGTGTTTAATAACTTTATTTTCGTTATCTAACCAAATTTGCTGCACAACAGCAAAACTTGCTGTGTAGGTTGAATCTTCACGTCTAGAAGCTGGAATTCTATAGTTTATTAACGATTTGAAACATGTCGCTAATGCACCAGCTGTCCATTGGTTGTTAGTAGTTTTAGATGTCGCACCTTTGAAACAGTTAATTGAACCAACTGAATCCCAAAAGAAAGCTACGTTTCTAGGTAGTGTACCTTCTTGTTGTGCATCCATCATAGTATTCATGTGAAATGAAATGTCTTCAACCACTGGTTCATACCTTAATGGTTTAGTCATCATTTTACTATGTTGGTGGTCGTAAGTAGAATACATTCTTAATAAGTCTGGTCCTTGTAAAAATATGAAGTCACCAACATAATTTACTTCACCAGTTTCTTCATCAACTGTTTCTTCAAATTCAACACCAATGTTTTTAGCGTGTGTCCAGTTCCAGTTACCTTCAGTTTCATAAATAATAGGTAAAATACCTAATTTTTGACAACCAGCGATAGCTTCATATATAGCAGTTGATTTACCAGTATTTGAATAACCTCTAAAACTAGTAAAATAACCGATTGGAATCCCAGGTACCTTAACAGCATCATGAAAAGCTTCAGACAATGGAATCCATGCCAATTCTTTTTCTCTTATTTGAAAATCTAATCCTTGTGATTTTTTAAATGCACTTAAATCAAATTCTTTTTTTTCTATAGGACTTTTTGTAGGTTTTTTAGCCATTACTTTTAATTTTTAATACTTTATTATTTTAGAACAAAAAAGAGGTTCGAAAACCTCTTTTTAATTCTTTGTTTACCTTAGAAAGGTAAATCATAATCATCTTCTTCAGATGTTGCAGCAGTTTCATTAACAACTGGTTCAGCTTTAGTTGTAGAAGCACTTTGGATATTAGCTTTTACATTTTCAACTCCCATTGTTAATTCTTGTTCCATTTTTGAATCTTCAGAGGATGCATTGTTTTTCAAAGTTTCTTTGTCAACAAATTTTTTCTCATCTTTATCCCATACTGGAATACCACCTTTAACAATGATTTCTAAATATTCATAAGATTTTACTGAATATACATCTTCCCAAGTTCTTGAGTCAGATAACCATTCTTCTTTGATTTCATTATCAGTGTGTAATGGTGTTGCATCCATTGAAACGATTGCTGATACTACTGGAATGTTGTTTTGATTTCTATTAATTGTAATAGCTAAATCTCTACCATTTTCTGGGTCTGTAAAATTACGGTTAGTTTTTAACGCTGTTAAAACTCCATGAATTTTATCATAAACACCCTCTTTACGATAATCATGATTAAATCTCCAGAACTTAACTCCTTCGTCTTCACGTTCTCTGTCAATTACTTTAACAACATACATTTGACGTGCTTTGTATTTTTTAGCTAATTCTTTGTCAGATTCTTTACCAGTTGCTCTTAACGCATCGTAAGCTTCGCAAAATGGACATGGTTCGTTTTTCTCATGTTTTAAACATGCAAAAGTTTTGTACTCACCGTCAATTAAGACTTTGTGACCATGTACTTCTACGAATGGAGAAGAACCATCTTGTGTAGGTAAAATTCTGATTTCTTTAACTGCACTTTTTACACCTTCTTTGATGTAAGTGTTGAAATAATTTTTAAGGTCGTAAACCTTTTCAGCCTTTTTTTCGAACTTAGGCGAATTGTTCTTTTCGTACTGTGCTAACATTTCTGATAGCGTGTCTTTTTGATTACTCATTTTTACTCTTTTTTTTTTACTGTTATTACTTATTTATTTTACTTTTAAAATCTAAATTAAATATACTTCAAAATTTGAAAAAGTCAAGTATCTGAAACATAAATTTTATTGTTTCTAATATACTACACTAATTAACTAAATGCAAATTTTTTTAAAACAAAATAAAAAAAAATCCTCAGTTAAGAGGATTTAATTTATTTAATATCTTCTTCATCGTAGTCGTTAAAACTATTTTTGATGTCTTCATCACTGAATTCATCAACATCTTTTTGTGTTAAAACGTATTCTTTTTCTTTTTCATCTTGTTCGTCTTTATCTTCCCAATATTCACTTATAGGTATATTGAAAGGAAACCCTTTTAAAGAAATTAATTGTTGTCTTTCAACTGGAGTTGGATTTCTTTTTTTGAACTCTAATTCTAATTCGCTAATTTTATTACCCAATGCATCCATGTTTGAAATTCTAGATTCTAAATCATCTAATTTCTTTAATAATGTTTCAGCGTTAGAGTTAGCTGCTTCTGCTGCGGCTTTAGCTTCTTCAGTTCCTTTTACAATAGATGTTACATCAATTTCAACTTCATCACCAGCTGGTGCTGGTTCTTCAACTGGTGGTATCTCTGAATCTTCAACTGGAGGCATTTCTGCGTCATCAACTGGAGGCATCTCTGTATCATCAACTGGTGGTACTTCTGTATCGTCAACTGGTGGAGCTTGTGGGTCTTCAGTAGGTACATCAGTATCATCAACTGGGATATCAGTTTCTAGGTCTTCATCAGCTTCACTTACGTAAGATTCATCACCTAAAATAATAGGTTTATCTAATTCTGAACCATATACTTTTTCGTCTTCACCCATATAAAAAGAATATTCAGATAATAATCTGAATTTTTTAAGTTCTTCTTTTAATAACTCTGGGTTTAATTTATTTTTTTTCTTCATCATCTTATTAGAATAATAATTGTCTGCCGTCTTCTGTTATTA
>Ga0208856_1000028_pt1 | contig 66599 bp, 50 predicted proteins | sample LakMenEpi13Jul12_FD_150690 | JGI IMG/M metagenome (GOLD analysis project Ga0208856, IMG submission 150690) | Freshwater microbial communities from Lake Mendota, WI - 13JUL2012 deep hole epilimnion (SPAdes) | ecosystem: Environmental > Aquatic > Freshwater > Lentic | place: Lake Mendota, Madison...
AAAGGCAACGTTGAACTCCTTTGGGTTCTCTTGGAACCGCTTCGAAATCTTGGCGTATGCTGGATCCATCTTTAGTGCGATGTCGGTCGTGAACATCATCGGAGCGTGGGACTTTTTCGGATCGAAAGCGTCTGGTACGAGGCCCTTCGCATTTTCATCCGTGGGGGTCCACTGCCAAGCGCCGCCTGGGCCCTTTACCAGTTTCCACTCGTAGCCGTACAGGTTGGCGAAGTATTCGTTGGACCACTTAGTAGGAGTCGATGTCCATGCGCCTTCGAGGCCGCTGGTGATGGTGTCACCGCCTTTACCCTTCCCGAAGGTATTCTTCCAGCCTAAGCCTTGCTGCTCGATGCCAGCTCCCTCAGGTTCGGGACCAACATTCTTATCCGGGTTAGTCGCCCCGTGGGCTTTCCCCAGCGTATGACCGCCGGCGATGAGGGCAACGGTCTCTTCATCATTCATTGCCATACGGCCGAATGTAGTTCGAATGTCGATGGCAGCGGCGAGCGGGTCAGGCTTGCCGTTGGGGCCTTCTGGATTGACATAGATAAGGCCCATCTGGGTTGCGCCTAGAGGTTGATCAAGTTTGCGGTCGCCGCTGTGACGCTTGTCGTCCAGCCACTTGTTTTCAGGGCCCCAGTAAATATCTGCATCGGGTTCATAGGTATCAATGCGCCCCCCTGCGAAGCCGAAGGTCTTGAACCCTGAAGACTCGAGTGCACAGTTGCCAGAAAGGATCATCAGGTCGGCCCACGAAATCTTTTGGCCGTACTTCTGCTTGATGGGCCAGAGCAACCGACGGGCCTTGTCTAGATTTGCGTTATCGGGCCAGCTACCCACAGGAGCAAGGCGGATAATGCCCGAGCCCGCGCCGCCACGGCCGTCGTAAGTGCGATATGTCCCTGCGCTGTGCCAAGCTAATCGAATCCACAGCCCCCCATAGGTACCATAGTCGGCCGGCCACCAGTCCTGCGAGGTCGTCATCAACTTCATGAGGTCCTTCTTCACGGCCTCTAGGTCGAGCTTCTTGAACTCTTCTGCGTAGTTGAATCCCTCACCCAGCGGGTTGCCCTTAGGCGAGTGCTTGTGCAGGACATCTAGGTTCAACTGGTTTGGCCACCAGTCTTTTTCACGGTACTGCGCTGCCCCTGGGGCGGCTCCCATCACGGGGCATTTGGCGATGTCGGCGGCGTCTCCAGCCGGTTTGGCTGTTTTAGATTTCTCGTTGTCAGCAGGAGCGGGGTTCTTCTGAGAGAAGACGAATGTAGAAACGCCCAGCGCTGCGCAGGTTATTATGACAGTCGTCAATTGTGTTCGCTTGGTCATGGTATCTCCTAGGAGGTTTTGAGCCCGAAACTCTTCGTGGAATCATATTAGCATAGAAACCAATGTAAAAGCAATTTGGAGCACTAATCAAAGGGGTCAGGTCTCTTTTCCCACTAGTTTACCAGCAATTTCAAATGAAGCAGTTAGGTTCAATTAGCAATTCAATCGCTATTATCTGAGAGTCAGCACCTATCACTGGCCCGAAAAAGAGACCTGACCCCTTTGATTTCTCCTCCTGCTGTGAAACGAGGAACTCTGGGTAAATGAAAAACAAAACTTCACATTAAAACTTTAACATTGGCCTTAATAAGGACCAAAATACTTCCGATTTAACTATTACATTTGGGATTACCCAAACTTTGCAAACAAAGCATATAACCCATTCAGGAAATTGAATACTTCAAGGACCTGAGCTGTACTTTTTTAAGGTTGATATCATGACACGATTCAGGTTCCTTTCAGGCTTGATGGTGATTACCGGTTTGGCTGGTACAGCTTTTGCCCAGTCCCCGACGCCGCTTAATCTGGCACCATTAACAGCGCCTGCCCCGGTAGAAGCCCGAGTCCCAATATCGATAGATGATGCACCAGTGAGTAGGGGCTTTCTCGAGAGCGATCGAGCGTTTCCTGGTTTTATTGGGCCAATCAGTAACCCAGTCCTATCCAAAGACCCCCGTTCTATAACCGATATACGCTTCTTGTTTATTAACGATGTTATTCCATCGGAAAATGAATTAGCTGGTGGCAATTTTCAGGTCTACGCCGCCCAGATCCATCTTGCCATTACTGAAAGGTTAACCCTTATCGCTGACAAAGATGGTATTGCTAACATTCACTCAGGCGCCCTTGGAAACAGTAGCGGTTTGTTAAACATGAGCTATGGCTTGAGATACTTGCTCGCCCGTGATGTGGAAAACCAGTTTCTATGGTCCGCTGGTTTTTTGGTAGAACCGAACATGGGTTACGCTTCTGTATTCCAAAACCATGGCAGCGGGGTCATGACAACCTTTACCACTGTGGGCAAGGAGTTCGGCGACTCATGGCATGTGCTGAATACCTTTGGTTACCAATTTGGTTTTGAAGATAAATATAGCAGCTCCTTTTTCTACAACAGTTTGCATATCGATCGCCAATTCTTTGGATGGCTCTACCCTCTTGCTGAAGTGAACTGGTTTGGTTACAACAGTGGCGGAGATTGGGGACAACCCAATGCCCTTGGCGAAGGGGATGGCTTGATTAACCTCGGTACCACCGGGATGGCTGGACACAATTTGGTTACCCTGGCTTTGGGTATGAAAGCAAGACTCCGCACTAATGTAGAAACTGGCTTTGCTTGGGAATTTCCGCTTTCTAACCAAAAAGACTTAATGGATAACCGCTTGATTTGCGAGTTCATTGTCCGCTACTAAGTAAAACGGATTTGTAACCAGCGGCCTAAAATCCACATATCAACAGAAACGAGAGACTCATGGAACGCAGTCCATGGGCTTTTAAGAGAACCTCCCCATCCACCTCTTTGAAGTGGGTGGGGTTTTTCTTTTACTTTAAACCATCGTGAGTGGATGCTTGCGGTTTTTCAAAGGCAATGAAACCACGCCACCCACACGGAATGATTCATACACCGCCATGATCATTTCCAATGCACCCCTGCCATCGTAAGCACTACCAAGAGGCTGGCGATCCTTTTCAATTGCTTCGATAAGATCCTTAACGATCCAAGTATTGCCCATCCCCAAGCCGCCATCCTTGATGGGTTCAACTTTTCCCACACCCTCGCTGGTGATTTCCTGCCATTGAACCTTCCCCTTGATAGGTGACCAAGAAGGGTTATCAAGAAACCAGGCAGAGCCAAGGCCGCCGGTTGCTACATGAACCGCACCCTTAGAACCATAAATGTGTAACCCGAATCTACTACCTGAACCGAACTTGGCTTTGTGAGATCCGAAAGTAGCAAAGGCGCCATTTTCGAAAGCATAGCTTGCGTTGATGTTATCACCAAGAACCGGGCCCATGCCTTCGCCACCATCTTTGATATTTTCCTTGGTAGCGGGTTTATCTTCGAAACGGATCTTTGAATAACAAGAAACGGGATTACCAGAGAAGTAGCGCATGAGGTCAAAAATATGGGTGCCAAGCACCATGAGATCGGTGCCACCGCCTCGGGTATCTTCCTTGCCTCTGCCATGCATTTCTAAAATATCGCCTAGAACCCCATCAGCGATCATTTTTTTGATTTGCAGCATTCTAGGGCTATAGCGGGTTTGGTGGGCGATTGCAAGTTTCACATGATGCCTTTCGCAGGCGGTGATCATTTCATCTGCTTCTTGGAGGGTAGTTGCCATGGGTTTTTCCAGAAAGATGCTGGCGCCATTTTCCGCACAAGCAATCACCATATCGCGATGTTGATCTAAAAATCGATCTGCAACACTAACGATTTGGGGCTTTTCTTTTTCGAGCATCTGCTTGTAGTCTGCGTAGGCATTCTTGGCGCCTAGGCGTGTCTGGGCAGCTTTTCTGCCCGCTTCGTTTTCATCTGCAACTGCGACAATTTCGATGTTATCAATAGTTTTCCAAACGACATCCAAGCCATGGCCATAGGCGCCTTTGCCTGTTCTACCGATGACTGCGACCTTGTAATTTTTCGCCATGTTGACACCTTTTAAAAGGAAAGTTCAGGAGGGATCAAAGAGGATGTATCGTACTCTGATAAAAGTGGAACTTCCAAGGAATTTCAAAACATCTGCGGATACTTGGCGAGTTTTTCTCGGAAGATGAAAAATGTTCGTGCCATTGCTGTGAGTTCCGTTACGATGTTGGTTTAAATATCATTGAATCAACTTACCGTACTGTGGGGATAGAGTGGGCGCATTCAACAAGCATTTGCCAACAGATAACACCAGACTAAGGGATTTATCCCCGCAACAAATTAAATCGGGGGCTGCAGCCTGGTTAGGCTGGATGTTCGATGGCCTCGACATGCATCTTTACACCTTGGTAGCAGCAAGCTTTGTTGCAGCGTTGCTTCACACCGAACAATCCGACCCCTCAGTGCGCGAGCACATGGGCTACATTCAGGCAGCGTTCTTATTTGGCTGGGCAGTCGGGGGTGGATTCTTTGGCAGAATAGGCGATGTGATGGGGCGATCCCGTGCACTCATTTTCACGATTCTTACCTACGCATTGTTCACTGGGCTTTCCTGCTTTGCAACCACCTGGTGGCACTTGATGATTTTCCGTTTCCTTGCTGCATTGGGCATAGGTGGCGAATGGGCAGTTGGCGCTTCCATGCTTTCAGAAACCTGGCCTGCAAAGTGGCGGCCTTGGATGGCTGCGGTACTGCAGAGCGGGGTGAATTTCGGCGTGGTAGTTGCAACCATGTTTGGACTTGCCCGCACTATTCTTCCTGAAAGTGTAAATATCCTTGGCATTGATGTAACCAACTTTAATGATCGGGCACTATTCTTGGTAGGGTTGCTTCCCGCCCTTATCACCTTCTGGATAAGAAAGCATGTACCCGAACCTGAGGAATGGCACGAAGCCAAGAAAAATGCTGTTACTCCGGGTATTACTGATCTGTTCAAAGGTAAAATACTTCGCACCACCATCCTTACCATCCTTGTTTGTGGCTTCTCGCTAACAGGCCATTGGGCATTTCAATTCTGGGCCCCACAGCAATATGGCAAGCTGCCTGAGTTTCAAAAACTCATCGAAGAAAATCCGGTTGAAGGCGAAGCAGCACGCAAGCGCGCTATTGCATTCGCTTTTCTTATCATGAATACAACCGCAGTTGCAGGCAACTTTCTCGCAGCATGGCTTGCTACCATGTATGGGTATCGTAAAACAATTGCTGCGATGTGCCTGGCTTACACCCTCGGTTTGATTTTCACTTATGGAATCGATAGGCCGGCCTCGGTGATAATATGGTGCCTGCCCATCATGGGGCTGACGCAAGGGGTGTTCGGTTTGTTTACCATGTACCTTCCGCCACTTTATCCTACATTGCTACGAACTACAGGCGCAGGGTTCTGCTACAACATCGGCCGTATTTCTGCAGCGATTGGTACCATAATATTTGGCATGGCCACCTCGATCGATTACAACATGTCGCTGGTGATATCAGGTATGCTATTTATTCCTGCGGTCTTTTTCGCCCTGAAGTTACCTGAACATTCTGAAGTTTCCTTTGATGAACCAGCAACAGGGGCAAGCCAGTCATGAAAGCGGAGATCATCTCCATTGGCAGCGAGCTAACCAGTGGCAAGAACCTTGATACCAATTCCCAATGGCTAAGTATTCAGCTTGCAGCAATGGGAATTGCCGTAGGCTGGCATACCACCATTGCGGATGATTTCGATGCGAACCTTCAAGCATTCGATATCGCATCGCAACGGGCTGGATTGGTGATTGCTTCGGGTGGATTAGGGCCCACACAAGATGACTTGACCCGTGAAGTTCTTGCAAAGCTTATCAGCCAGCCTCTCGAATTTCATCCACCCTCTTGGGATACCATTGTTGAAATGTTCACCAAGCGAAACAGGGCCTGCCCTGATCGCAACAAGGTGCAGGCTTTCTTTCCTAAGGGTGCAGAACCTATTCCCAATGAAGCCGGCACTGCCCCCGGAATTTGGATGAAGGCTAAGCAATCTTATATCGCAGCCTTTCCTGGGGTTCCCCGTGAAATGAAATCCATGTTCGAAGCTTGGCTTAAAACCAGGCTTATCGAACTTGGATTAGCACAAGGGGTTTTGATCCAGCGCAAGATCAACACCTTCGGCTTAGGCGAATCCGCAATCGAAGAAAAACTTTTCGATATCACCAAAAGAGGCAACGACCCCGAAGTAGGCATCACCGCATCCGATGCAGTTATTTCTTTGCGCATTCTTGCAAGCGCAGACAACGAAGCTGAGGCGTTCAAGAAGATAGCGCCTGCAGAAGCAATCATCCGCAAAAGATTAGGCGAACTGGTTTTTGGCGTTGAAGAAGAAGAGCTTCAAGATGTTGTGCATCAAATGCTGCAAAAGGCAGGTAAAACAATAGCCACCGCAGAAAGCATCACCGGCGGAGTGCTAGCTTCCAAATTTACTAAAGTCCCCGGATCGTCTGCCAGATATCTGGGAGGCTTTGTTACCTACACCAACGATGTAAAAAAAAGCGCTCTGGGTGTTCCCGCAGAATTGTTAGAGCAATTTGGCGCTTGCAGCAAAGAAGTTACGCTTGCCATGGCGGAAGGTTGCAGAGAAAGAACCGGCGCGGACTTCGCTCTGGCAACTACAGGTGTTGCGGGGCCGGGAGGGCTGAGCCCAGATCTTCCTGAAGGCAAAGTGTTTGTCGCGCTCGCTTGGAAGGGTGGCTCGCATTCCGAAACCAATCAATGGTTCGGCAATCGCAACGAAGTTCAAAGCAGAACTGCTAAGATGGCACTGAACATTCTTAGGCTTCATTTGCTGAAAGAAGCTAAACATGGCTAATCCAGGAACCCAACGAGAGGGCTTCTCAGCATCCAGCATTGCTGGCATCGTGATTGCCCTTGCAATGGCGATTGCCCTTGCAAAGCTTTTATCTGCACAAAGGCTTTACGAACCTTCGTACCACCGGGCACCGGGAGAAGCGCCAGGCTCGCGATCTGCTTGGCCCACCACTAGGCCTACCCCCATGCCTACTTTCAGTTCTAATGATCGTTCACGTTGGGCCACGGTTAGATCACTCGTGGATGATGGCACCTTCATCGTAGGCAAGCGCGATACCTTTGCCTACATTCTTACTGCGGTTGCGCAAACAGGGCAGACCGAGTTTTTCCCTGCTCTCACCACCGCTGCATGCGGCCTTTCCAAAAGAATTTCTTCTAGCTCGGGTATCTCTTTCGAAGAAGGCTGGCAGACTGTTGATCTTGTGCTACATCCTGATGAACTTAATTTCTATTCCACCAAGCCACCTTTGCTTCCCATCATGGTTGCAGGCGAATACTGGATCATCAAAAAGTTGACAGGGTGGACCTTGAAAGAACATCCCTTTGGTGTGGTTCGCATCATCTTGTTTACCATCAACCTTATACCATTCTTTATCTACCTTCTTGTATTCTGGGCATTATTACAACGCTTTTCGCAATCTGATTGGGCCTGCATTTATGCTCTCACCATCGCTGCACTAGGTACAAGTGTTTTGCCTTTCTTGAACAGCTTCAACAATCATACGATGGCAACTTTTTCGATTCTATTTGCAATTTATGGCATCGTTCGCATTCAAGAAATCGCTGATGCAAAATCTAAAACAGCCTGGCAAGGATCTTTCTGGTTCGCACTCGTTGGCTTGCTTTGTGGCTTTGCTGTTTGTAACGAACTACCTTCGCTTGCGTTTCTGGCATTCGTCGCCTTGGTTGGAACCTTCAAGTTCCCCAGGCAAACCATCCTTGTTTATTTGCCCTGCGCTGCGCTTCCGATACTGCTTCTCCTCGCTTCTAATCAAGTTGCAATGGGCCAATGGCGGCCTGCATACAGTGAATTTGGTAGCCCTTGGTATACTTACGAAGGAAGCCACTGGCGCATTTTCGATGGCATGATTCGCAGAGGAATTGATTGGGCCAGATACAACGGCGAATCCAGAGCCACCTACACCTTCCATTTATTGCTGGGCCATCATGGCTTCTTTTCGCTTACCCCAGTCTTTTTACTCGCTCTTGTTGCATTGGCACGCACTCCCTTTTACCAACACTCCAGCAAATCCTGGGGCTTTCTTGCCCTTACTTCTGCTATCGTGGGTGCGGTCGTGATCGTCTTTTATATTTTCAAAAGCGATAACTACGGCGGCTTTGCTGTCGGCCCTCGTTGGCTCATGTGGGTTGCTCCACTATTCCTTCTTACAGCAGTGCCTGTAATCGAAGGTATGGCTAAATCTAAAACCGGAAGGCTGATCGCTTTAGTGCTTTTAATATTTGCTGTGCTTGCTGCGAATTATCCGGGTTGGAATGCATGGCGGCATCCTTGGATTTACGATGCTATGCTTGATTCCGGTTGGCCCGGTTACTAAAAGGCCATCATGGATAATGCCACGACACCTTTGGATGATAAGCCTCTTTCTTATAATGTGCCCCACCCCAGTGCGCCCTTTGCTTTCCTGTGGGTATTGTTTTTCCTCATTGCAACTCAGGTTCCGGGCGCTCTTGTTGTCATCGCACTCATCATGATCAAAGGCTGGATGGATGGGGATTACGCATCTCTTCTGGGCATGGCGCAAGAACAGGAGTTCCAAGAATCTGCTGAGTATTCTTTCATGCTCGCGCCCGCTCTTGCGCTGTCGCAAATTTTAACTGTCGTTGTTGGTATCACCGTTCTACGCTTCACTGCGGGCATAGACTGGCCACGAAGGATTGCATTGCGCTTGCCCCCTTGGCATCATGTTCTTCTTACTCTTACTTTATTCCCTGCTCTGGTGTTTTTAGGTGAAGGCATTGATAAACTAGTCAGGCCTATCCTTCCAGAAATCATTCACATGGAAAATGCTATTGTAAGTTTTTCAAACTGGCCCTGGTGGCTTGGTGTCCTCATCATCGGAGTTGGCCCTGCACTTGGCGAAGAGCTTTGGTGCAGAGGGTTTCTTGGTAGAGGATTGATTGCAAATCATGGGGTGATCAAAGGCGTTTTACTTAGTTCCCTCTTGTTTGGAATCATGCATGTAGAACCGCGCCAAGTTGCATATGCCACGGTTTTAGGCGTTATCCTGCATTGCGTTTATCTTTGGACAAGATCGTTATTCATGCCGATGTTGCTGCATTTCATGAACAATAGCTTAAGTATGATTCAAATTTCCCGCGATGGCCCTTCGTTCGAACTCTTAAACCAGATTGAAGCTGCAGGGGTAACTTCTCCCTTTTGGCTGTATGGCGGCACACTTTCCCTTTTAGCGTGCTCATGCATGGCATTGCACCTATCTAGGCCCAAGCTCAGTATTATTGATCCTGAAGGCAAACCAATCTGGGCACCGCCATTCAAAGGCGTCGCTTACCCGCCTAATGATTCCAATACCAAAGTTGAATATCCATTCCCAAAAATATCATCTTGGTTATTGGTGCTATTTGGGCTGAGTATGTTCGTGCTGGGAACATTTATGGCTTTAAAGGGAAGTTAAGGTTCCGAAAGCCTACATTTCTAGGCAAACAGTAACGGTTGCGAAACATTTATAGACATCTTTAGGCGCTAAATACTACGCACATCTTACCTAGCCGAGCTTGGCTCCTGAATCAAATGGGTTGCCTTAATCGGTAGATCGCTAATAACCGGAACACCTTGCGGAAACTTTTTGTATTAACCATCCTTCTTTTTTTTGCCATATCCGCAGCAGCGGGCATATTTGCTTCGAGTAAAGGTTTGATCGTTATTAGTCACCGAATGTTTCGAGTGGCACCGATCGACGTAACTGCAACCAAGGAGTAGAGCATGTTTTGGAAGCGAACCCGCCTGGCATTGTTGGCGAGCTTCTTCATGGCCACGACGGCTAACGTCGTTCGGGCTGAAGAAGCAAAACCAGTAACCGCACCAGCAACCCGTACTGTTTCTTACAAAGTACTGGTACCCGAGTATTATGAAACCACTCGGATTGTTAACAAGCAACAATGCGTTGAAGAAAAGTACACCGCATACAAATGCGAAAATGTAAAAGAAGAACGCACACGCAATGTTAACGTAAACAGAATCGTAAACGAAATGAAGGAAGAAACCCGCACTGTATGCGAATGGGTTAAGTCTTGCGAAGAACGCACCATCATGAAGAAAGTCACCACTTGCAAGCCCGTTACTACAACGGTTAAGAAGTGTGTTGACAAAGGTCATTGGGAATGCAAGGAAGTTCCTTGTGGCCCTAGCATCACCGATCGCTTGAAAGGCCTTTTAGGCAAGTTCAAGAAGGATGATTGCTGCGAAACCAAGTGCGAAGATGCTTGCGCACCTAAGACCAAGACCGTTAAGTGCTGGGTTTCTAACAAGGTTTGGGAAGAATGCAAAGTAACCAAGATGGAAAAGGTTACCGAATGCGTACCAACCAAGGTTAACGTTCAAGTTTGCAACAAGGTTCAAAAGCAGGTCAAAGTTCAGGTTTGCGTTAAGAAATGCGTAACCGAAGTTAAGACCGAAAAGTACACCGTATGCGTACCTAAGAAAGTTGCTTACGAAGCTACCCGCAAAGTAATGAAGTGTGTACCAGTTGAAGAAAAAGTTAAGGCTTGCAAAATGGTTGAAAAGACTGTTGAAAAGCAAGTTGTTGACTGTGATCCTTGCGCTGCAAAGTGTGGCATCCTTGATAACTTGAAGAGCAAAGTTGGCGGCCTTCGCTGCAAGCTTGCTTCCCACAAGAAGAGCGATTGCAACTCTTGCTGCAACTAGTTCTAAAGAATAGTTGATAAACTTAAAGCCAGGGCTTCCGATACAACGGAGGCCCTGGCTTCTTTTAATAACAACCACTTTTTTAAACTAAGTTATTTACTGCTGACAGGATTTAAGACAAGCGTACGCACCACAGCCGGTGGCACATTCATCCAAACCTTTCTCGCCCGGACTTGATACTTCTTAATTTCCTCATCCACAATTTCGCTTACATCCCTTAGTCTTTTCTTTTCGGTCTGAGGTACAAAGGGGTATTTCAAATTGCGAATTGCAAAGTATTCGTAATAGCTGAGGGGAGCGCCCGGTTTCATCAGGCTTCGAAAGACTGAAAAAATCTGTTTAACTATTTCGCCTTCAAAATTGTTCATGGGCAATCCGGAGATGATGCAATCGTAAACTGCATTCCCACCTAGGTCTTCCAGTTTGCCTACCAGAACCTGTATCTGATCTTTGGTTTTGGCGTACTCTTTTTTTGTTTGGATTTCATGGCGCAAATGTTCTGCGAAGCTTTCGTTGATTTCAATTGCGGTGAGGGTATCGCCTGGTCTGAGTACTTTGGCAATTTCGCGGGTGATGGCGCCGGTACCTGGGCCAACTTCAAGAATATTCCAAGGTGCCCTTTCAACTCGCAAGGTTGCACATATTGCACGGGCCAAATATTTACTACTAGGAAGTATTGCGCCAGTTGTACTAAATCTGCCTACTACTTCTTTGATGAAACTGCGGGTTTCTTTCAACGGAGCCCAGGATGCTTTTTTATTTTTCGAAAGGGGTGGATTCACTTTTCAAGTAGCCTCTGCATACACTTTATGATCCGTGGTATGCCCTTCCTTTCCATCCGGAAGGTTTGCCTATTCCTTGGCGAATTAATGCGTACCATTGAATTGCCAGTAATATCAAAATTCCCAGTGGGTGCATCAAGGCACCAAAAAATGATTGCCGAAACGCCACTTTTGCAACGAATCTTGCGCTATAAGCAAGAAAAACTGCAAGCACTGATACTAATCTCAAACCCCAGCAAGATTCAAAGTACCAGATAAGCCCAACGATTCCAAATGGAATAACCTGGCCTATGAGAAGAAAGATGGTGAAAAATGTTAAAAGAAAAGGCTTAGCCATGCCTTCGGTTGCATTTTTCGCCAACCCAAACCAAACCTGCCCAAATCCTCGGTACATCCTGCACTCTGCCAAGTTTGTGACATCACACAAATCGGTCATCATGCCATTTTTCCTGTAGGCCCGGGGCAAGGTAATACCATCGTGCAACGATTGTTTGATCGAAGCATGCCCCCCCATTTGTTCATAGGATTGCTTTCTTGCCAAGAACAACTGACCGCACCCGGAAGCAAATGCAGGACTGGTGGACATCCTCATCCTCTTAATGGGCAAAAAACAGAGCAGCACAAAATGAATTAGCGGGATCAGCATTTTTTCCGACCAAGTGCCTGTTTCCTGCCATGGTATGCCGCTTACCAGTTCTGCTTTGCTTGCTTTCATGAATGCCACTAATCTTGGGGCACAATCTTTTTTCAATCTTACATCTGCATCTTGAAACAACAAATAATCATAGCGCGCCCTTTGCGATAAAACATGGCAAGCATGCTGCTTCCCGCACCAACCAAGAGGAAGCTCGGGAGCTTTTTCCAGCCGCACCCTCGAATCCAAAATCGCTATCTTAGAAACAATTGCTGCAGTATTATCTTCGGAGTGATCATCCAACACCACAACCTCTACCTCTGCATTTTCTGTTGCCAAGGCACATTGAATTGCAGCTTCAATTCCACCTTCTTCGTTTCTTGCTGGGATCAATATAGATATTTGAGGTCTTAAATTTTCATCTTGAATCGGTGGCGGAAGATACTCCTTTAGGTTTGAAATTATCATTAGCAAGGGCAAAGTTGCTGCAAGAACACAAGCAATAAGAAGAATCCAAATCATTCCTTCGGCCCTTCGTTGATGAAGCCATGCTCTGGGTCAAATGGTTTGCCACGGACCCAGGATTTTAATTGACGCCAAAAATCATAGACGCCTCCAACCCCGGCACGACCTTTGATATGGGTTTCAAATAAAGCTGGATCTCGGGTAAGGGCTTCTAAAGAAAGTGAGTTCATGTTCTGTTCAAGTGCTGATTCGAAAATGCCGGTCCATTCTTCCACGGTATTATCTTTCCCTTTTCCCAAGGGAATTGGCGCACCAAAACGCACCAATGCCTCAGGGTAGCGCTCATTCCAAAAGGGATATTCAATTGCGACGGGAACAACATGCCCCCCGACCAATTTTCGTGCGAGATGGCCCAACCCAGGGCGAATCTTCACCGGCCTTTCCCTTGCATCCGAAAACTGCCCCTGCCCTGTAATCCAAACCATAGTGCCCGGCTGATTCAAAATATAAGAGGTTGTTTTAAAGAAACCAATAGCCCCTTTTGTAGTGCCCATTTCCACACTATAAAACCCAAGCCATGAAAAGAATTTGTATTTACCCAAACCTCGTGAATCAATCGGGCAGTAAGGAACCCTAGTGGTAAAAATCTTCGAAAGCAATATTCCTGTTATCGGGTCCCACCATGAGGGATGGTTCAAAAGAAAAACCAGAGGCCCCTCGCCCGGATCTGCGGGCAACCCCGTCTTCGATATCCTGAGTGCATGAAAATTCTTGGCAACATAATTACGGCAGTACCATAAAAACCAAAACGCAATCAAATCCCAGCGCCTGGGAAGAGCACCCTGTTGCTTTTCTTTTACAGCACTATCTTTCATGAATTGCTATGCGCCAAGGCCTGTTTGTTTCCATGCTTTTCACCATTTGATGGTGCGATGCCATCTTGATCGAGGGTATCCGCAGCAATCCATCCAGACATAAGCACCATGGGCATACCAGGGCCTGGATGGGCAGAGCCTCCAGAAAAATACAGAGACTTAAGATCTGGGCTTCGGTTAGAAGGCTTGAATGCCCCGAGAACCTTACCATGGCTTGCCAAACCATAGATTGCCCCATTAAGAACATGATAGCGATCGTTGATATCTTGCGGAGTAAGGGCTGCTTCAAAGCGAATGTGCTTTTGCAAATCCTTCAAGCCTGCGGTGCGTTCCATCTTTTCCAATATCACTTTCCTATATGCAGGCAACATTTTCGACCAATCATGATGCTTGCGTAAGTAAGGGGTGTGAACCAGAATATACAAGGATTCACAACCATTAGGTGCAACGGATGGATCCGTTTTTGCAGGTGCGCAAACATAACAAGAAGGGTCTGGCGCGGGCTCGCCCTTGTTATAAATCCAGTCGAATTCCTCTTCAGGGTCTTTCGAAAAAACAAAGTCATGGTGTTCTAATTGTTCGTATCTTTTATCAAGGCCAAGATAAAGAACAACACCAGAACATGCAGGTTCGTACTTGCGACGCCCTTCAAACTTGTAGGCTGCGCGGGTATCTGGAATCAATTCCCTATGGGTTCTTACCGTATCACAATTCGAAACAACAGCAGCGCCTAGAACCTCTTCGCCATTTTCAAGAACGATCCCAAGCACTTTCTTCCCATCATTGATGATCCGCTTGACCCCCTTACCCGTATGAAATACAACGCCCAGTTCTTCTCCCAGTTTTTTTAGACCTCTGGGAACTGCATTGGTGCCACCTAAAGGGTACCAGATGCCTTCGCTGGTTTGCATATGGGCGATACTGCAAAGAACTGCAGGAGATTGATAAGGCGAAGAACCAACATACTGCGTAAAGTGATCGATCATTTGCGAAACACGATGCTCTGGAACAAAACCGCGCACACATTGAGCCACCGATTTACCCATGTTAATTGCAAGCACATCCGTCAAACTTCCGGGCTGAAACATAGTGCGCCAATCAAACATGTCGCGCAGCCCACCGATGGATTTCCAAAAGAAGAATCGTTGCGAAATACGATTAAGCCTTTCAGAATACTGCAGGAATTTCTTATAACCACTAGCGCAGTTGGGGCCGAATTTCCCCAAATTTTCCTGCATGGTTTTTTCATCACTCACCAGATCAAGAATTGAACCATCATCAAAAAAAGAGCGCCATTGAGGCTCCAGCTTAACCATGGGAATATAATCTTCCATCTTTCTACTAGCTTCGGAAAAGATCCGGGCAAGCACCGAGGGAATGGTAAGAATAGTCGGCCCCATGTCAAAACGGTAACCATCTTTTTGAAGAATTGCAGCCTTGCCGCCCAGCCAATCATTCTTTTCAAACAGCTCTACCTTGTATCCCCGGGCTGCCAATGTGCAGGCGGATGCTAAGCCAGCTAACCCGCCGCCAATCACTAATACTTTTTCATTATTCGACTTAACCATAATTTTCTCCTGAAATCATCGTTACACAATTCGTCAGTTATTCTCTAGCGCCCAACCGGGGTTAAGGGATTACCATATTCAGCCTTATTCGAATTTTGCAATAATCCCTGACTTAAAAGATCTGGAACACCTTCTTCAAGTGTGTATTCATCAGGGGGAATGCAGTGATCAAAAGGCAGCCCGAAATCCTCTAACAAAAGCCTTGAAGAGATTCTTGCTGATTCGTAAATCACAGGCAGACCACTACCTGGATGAGTGCCACCACCCACTAAGTAAACACTGTCCAACTCCGCAAAGCGATTGCGCGGCCTGAAATGAAGCATCTGGCCTAAATTGTGCGCTAAGTTAAAAGTCGCACCTTTATAAATCTCCATTTTATTTTGCCAATCCATGGGCGTGATCACGTGCTCATAGCAAATCCGCTTTTCTACATCATGCAAACCGATTTTTCCCAATTGCTTAATAGCCAGATTGCGATAGCGCACTTTTTCTTTAGCCCAATCAACATTGCCATGCATATGGGTAACAGGCACTAAAACATAAAGCGTGCTTTTTCCTTGGGGCGCTAAAGTAGGATCAGTAATACTGGCATTCTGAATATAAAACGAAGGATCTTCGGAAAGAACATGCCGTTTTTCGATGTCCAACAGATTTCCCTGATAATCGCGTGACATGTAAATCGTATGATGCTGAAGATTATCGTAGCGCCCTTCAATCCCAAGATACAGCATAAAGGTAGAACAGGAAAATCGCTTGCTTTCAATTTTCTTGTTGGTCCATGCTGGCCGAATTTTCTCTGGAATCAGCCTCTCCATTGCCCGCCCAAAATCTGCATTAATCACCAATGCATCACATGCATGCTTTCCAGACTGGGTGTTGATGGAGACAGGCTTTCTACCTTGAAAATCAATCCCCTGCACATCTTCATTCAATAAGATTTCAACCCCAGCTTCGCGTGCTAGATTTGCCATCCCTTCGCTTACCGCATTACATCCCCCAATCGGATGATACACGCCATGCTCATATTCCAAAAACGAAAGAATAGAAAAAAGACTGGGGCAATTGAAAGGAGACATACCCAAATATTTAGATTGAAAAGAGAACGCCAACCTAACCCGTGGGTCTGAAAAATATCGGCTTAGCTCGCCATCGAGTGATTTCCAAGGCCTTAGTAAAGGAAGCAACTTCAACATTTTCATTTTGAAAAGGTCGAGCCAGCCATGAAACGGGGTTTCCAGCGTGCTTTTAAACTCATTTAGTTTGATGCGATTATCAGTCAAGAATTTAATAAAGTTAGCGGCATCCTTGGGGCAGATCTTGGCAATCGCAGCTTCCATCGCGGGGACATCAGGCCGGGCCAGAATCTCGCCGCCGTCTCCAAATACCAAATGGTATTGGGGATCTAGTCGAACCATCGGAATCTCTTTGAAGAGATCTTTGCCCATGGAAGCATAAATGCTTTTAAGAACTTGGGGGAAAAGAAAAAAAGTCGGTCCAAGGTCGAACTTAAACCCCCCAGACTCAAGGGAAGATGTTCTGCCACCTACCTTGCCCTGTTTTTCTAAAACCTTGACCTTAAGCCCAGTTTTAGACAATAAAATAGCTGCTGCAAGGCCACCCGGCCCCGCTCCAATGATTATCACTTGTTTCTTCATAGCCACCTCCGTGGCATTAATAGCTTTCCCTAGCTTCATTTATCTAATATTACCCAATTTTCCTAGAAATTAGTAAGCTATTTTTCGCTTTTTGCATTGATCTTGCTTATCGATCACCATTTAAGGTACTGATTATTTATTCTTTGATACTTTCGCCTGCAAACACGGATGTTTTTAGGCATTTATTTAGTCATGGATGATTTACGATGACGCAACAAGAGCTTCTTTGCCTTAAAAGCGTCAGCCTCAAGTACCGCGATACCCTTGCGGTTAAAAACCTTGACCTTGCCGTATACTCAGGCGAAATCCTGGGCCTACTAGGCCCCAACGGTTGTGGCAAAAGCACCACGCTTAACGCCATTGCTGGAAACCATGAGCTCGATTCAGGTTGTATTTTACTCGATGGGCAATCGCACACCCAGCACCCGCTTAGTTACCGTGCCCAAATCGGTTTTGTGCCTCAGGAACTTGCCTTCTACGAAGAACTTTCGCCTTATGCCAACTTACGCTTCTTTGGAAAAATTTACAATATTCATGGTAATGATCTATCTCAAAGAATTGCTGAAATTCTAAATCTAGTGCGGTTAGAAGATCGTGCCTACACTCCATCTTTTGGTTTTTCAGGAGGCATGAAACGAAGGCTTAATCTAGCCTGCGCCCTAATTCATAAACCTAAACTACTTCTACTCGATGAACCCACAGTTGGGCTTGATCCACCATCGCGAGAAGCTGTTTTTTCCTGCCTTCATAAACTTCGGGACGAAGGGTGTGCCATTGTTTACACCACCCATTACATCGAAGAAGTTGTACGACTTTGCAACAAGATTGGTTTCATGGCTCAAGGTTCACTGTTGTTTCATGGCACCTTGAAAGAATTCCAAGCTCAGATAATCATGAAAGCTCTCGCCAAGAAAACCAATACCACGATCCCCAATTATATTTACGAAGATGATATCGATGCTTCGCTAATAGATCAAAGCCTGCTTAGAAAAAATCAGGCTGAAGAAACGCATTCTCTTGAACAATATCTTCTAGAACTAAGTGAAATTAAGGTTGCCTGATGTTTAAACAACAATTAAATCTACTTTGGATTCTTGCCTCTAAAGACATCCAGCTCTTTCTAGTCGATAAGAAAGCTGCAGCCCTTTGCTTCCTTGTGCCGATAATACTCGCAAGCGGATTTGGATATGCTTTTTCAAAACCATTGCAAAATGAAGACCTAAAACTACCGCTTTTAATCATTCGAGAAGATAACAGCCCTCTCGCAATTAAACTCACCGATGCACTATTAAAAAGCCCCAAGCTAAACGCTGCACTCTCTTCAAGAGAAAATGCTTTAACTAAAATCGAAACGCGCACCGCTAAAATAGCTCTTGTGATCCCCAAAGATTTCGCCAGCCAGATAGCACTTAAGAAAAAAATCCCTGCTATCGAAATATTACATCACCCAACTGCCTCTTTAGAATCCAAATGGGCCGAAGGTGTATTTACCGAAATTGCATTTCACGAAGCAGCACCAGAATTACTAGGTTTCTGGTTGCCTGGCGCGGCTTCCTTGAAATTGGAAAGACCTTTCGAAGTAAAAAAAGAACCATACCCCGCGGGTATTGATATAAGCCGACAAGCTTACAGCCATAGCTTCAGCGGGATGACCATGCAGTACCTCTTATTCTGGGGTATGGATTGCGGACTACTATTATTACGCGAGCGCAGGCAGGGAATCTGGAAACGCCTTAAAGCAGCTCCCATCCCCCTTCCTACTCTTCTTGGGGGTAAGATTATTGCTACCGCACTCATCGCAATCACCCAAATCTTTTTAACTTTCAGCTTTGGAAGCCTTGTTTTTGGTGTCGCGATCAATGGCTCCGTTTCAGGCTTCTTCCTGATGGCCATCGCAACCGCATTGCTTTCTGCTGCAACCGGATTATTGGTGGCTGCAGTAGGTGGAACCGAAAATCGCGCACGAAGCATGGCAATACTTTTGATTCTCAGTCTCTCTATTCTCGGTGGGCTTTGGTTGCCCTCCTTCATGCTTCCTCTTTGGGTCCAAAATTTCTCTCTCCTTCTTCCTACCACTTGGATGATTAAAGGATTCGAAGGTGTCATTTGGCAGGGTATGGGCCTGCTTGATGCAACTTATTGTGCACTTGTCACACTTTTTTTTAGTGCAGTCTTCATTGGTTTCTCAATCTTGAAATTCCAATCAACAAACCAACATACCTCCACGGATGGAGTTGGCTCATGCAATTAAAACCCATGCTGATGATCTTTTCTGTGCTTTTGTTTGCAACATCGTTGAACGCTGAGGTATTAATCTACAGGCCCGTTCCTGTTCCAAAAATAGAGATGGAAGACCAGTTTCAAAAACCATACAGGCTCGATAATTATAAAGGGGATGTGGTCATATTGCTTTTTGGTGATAAAGAAGGTGCGGATGCAAATAAGTTGCTGGGTCAAACCATCCATGAATCTTTTCATCCACAAGCCAAAGGCAAGAATCCCGGGCAGGCACGCTTTGCTCCAGTTCTTGAAATCGTCAATCAACCGCCCGGAACCCGAGCACCCGAAGTTCATACCATTGCCATAGCGAGCATTGGAAAAGTTCCAAACCTCGTAAAAGTTTTCATTCGAAATCAATTTCAAAAAGCCTCACCCGAAGTTCCGGTATGGTTAGATTTTAACGAAACCATGCGCACTACTTTTAAATTCAAACCTTCTTCCGCAAATCTGGTAGTCATTGATCCCCAAGGCAACCTTCGCCTTAGTGCCAGTGGCAACCTTACCCAAGCCGAATTTACCGATCTGGTGAACGCCATCGAAGGTATCAGGGTAGAATCTGTAAATGCTCAAGTCATGCCTAAAGCTCCGTAAGAATGCCTGCTAAGATTATTTAGCTGCTTTTTCACTTTAAAATCGAAACTTTTATTACAATAATGGGTCTAAATAATATTTACTCTTAATTCCCCGTGGCGGTGATCAAGTAATGTACCTTAAATATGTTTCCCTTAGTTTGATTTCGTTGATCTTGTTGGTGATTTCTGCATCTGTTCAAGGTCAGGATGGCAACAAGAACAAATCCAACGAAACTTTTTCCAAAGCCAATATTTCGAAGATTCAAGGCACGCAATTCACTGCAAGGGTATCTTTGGACCCCAATAGCAAATCTATAACTGTCCAAATTCCCAACCAAAAAGTTGTCAATAAAAATGATAACGACAATAATAAAAAAGATAACAATAAGAATGACAAAAATGATAAAGACAACAACAACAATAAGAATGATAATAAAAAAGGAAAAGACAATAACAAATCACCCAACTCCCAAATTCAAAATCTTCAAAAGCAAGCAGCGCAAGCACAAGCAAAACAAATCCAAATGTTGAAGTCGATGAAAGTTGTAACCGAGTGGGTTGAAATTGAAATCCCCATCAAGGAAACAACAAAACTCAGAACTAAGACTCCACTTCAAGTTTATGATGACAAAGGATACATCAAAAAATACAGTCCTGAAGAACTTAAAACACTCAAAGGTAGCAACCCTGCCCTTCCGGGATATGAAGTAAAGTTAGATGAGTTAACCCCGGGCGCAGTTGTTGAAGTCACCTTAAATAGATCCCCCGGAAATAAAGATGATAAGAAAGATGATGATAAGGTTTTTGCTACCATGATCATGGTCATAGGCAAAGATGCTACATTCAAACCACCTGTCGATAATTCGAAAAACAAGAAGAAGTAGCATCTACCAAACCTCAACTGAGAACTTAAACACAAGTAAAAGCGAGAACCGTCTTATTACATTTTAATTGATTGGAAGGCTACGACTCAAATCACACTGCCACTCTTGATTCAAAGTAATGTTTCCAATTCGACAAGGAAAGTAAGACAAAGTGGTAAAAAGCACTGGTTTTTCACTACACTAATCTAGTGTGATGCAACCGGTTTTCTCAGAAAAGTACATGAACGAGCCTTCCACAATTCCCGAAAATAAACAACCTCTTCCAGGTAAAGGGGAAATCCGTGCACTTATCACAAAATTGCTCGAAGTAAAGGAAATGCACAAGGTTGCTGAAGCCCTAGCAAAGGGCCAAAGCGCCACCGTTGATGGTTGTTGGGGGTCTTCTGCTTCCATGGTGGTTGCAGCTTGCGCAAGTAGAATCAAGCACAATATCCTTATCGTGTTATCACACCCTTCAGATTTAGAATTCTGGGCATCAGAGCTAGATACTTTCAGCGGGTTACAAACAAAGATTTTTCCCGCAGATGATGATTTCGCAGGAAAGTTCAGCAACAAATCCGAAGCAGCATGCGCAAGACTTAGGCTCGCTTTATCACTCAACATCCCAACCAAACCCTCGATTGTGCTTGCTTCAATACCCTCACTGTTACAACCATTGCCAAGTATAGAACAACTGGCCAAGTCTAGTTTCCCCCTGAAGAATGGCACCACCATTCCCCCAGAAGATCTGACCAAATGGCTTGTAAAGCATGGCTATGATCCAACAGAAGCCGTGGTGCAACCAGGGCAGTTTTGCAAACGAGGAGGCATTGTTGATATTTATTCACCAGGAAGCGAATTGCCTCTTCGTCTTGAATTCTTTGGCGATGAAATCGAATCATTAAGAAATTTCGCACCAGAAACCCAACGCAGTCTCGATGTGGTGCAGTCTTCTGAAATCATGGCAATGACCTTTGAAGAAAAAGGGACCCTGCCCAATGGTCATCTAGTGGATTATCTAGGTACCGCAACGGTAATCATGGTTGAACCAGAAGAGATACAAGATCAAGGCAGGCATTACCTTGACCGCATGGGAAACATCCGTGGCTTGTTTACGATGCAGGGTGCATTTAAAATCTTGGCAACCAAGCCCAGCTTATTAGTAGCTGCTATGCCCCGCCATAGCGCGGAAATTTCCTACTCAATGAAAGTTGAATCCGTCGAGCGCTTTACAGGGGAAGTAGCAAAAGTTAAAACCGAATTAGACCATGCTGCAAGCAGTGATGATGTGGTTCTGGTTTGTGCTACTGAAGCAGAGGCCCATCGATTGCATGAAGTGCTAGCTACATCGCAAGTAGCGCAGCAAGGCAGACTTTCTTTAGATGTGGGGCTGATACGAAAAGGCTTCAGGCTTGTAGGGGTAAAAAAAGACAGGCATATCCTGGTGCTTGGCGCTCAAACATTATTTCGTAGAGATGAAGTTGTAAGACCGCACGCGTCCGCTAGAAAACTTGAATCACGAGCAATCGATAGCTTTCTAGATCTTTCGCCTTCAGATTTAGTGGTGCATATCAGCCATGGTATCGCCAGATATCTCGGCATGGAACTTCTTGAAAAGAAAAAGAATCCCACCAGTGATGCAACCAACCCCGCCAACATGGTCATGGAAGAACATCTGATATTGGAGTTTCGAGACAAAGTAAAAGTTTATGTTCCTGTATCGAAGATAGATCTGGTGCAAAAGTATGTTGGTGGTGGGAAACAAGAACCGGAGTTGTCAAAGTTTGGTGGCACGGGTTGGAACAGTCGTAAATCTAAAGTACAAGCCGCAGTAATCGATCTGGCTTGCGAAATGATTCAAATGCAAGCGGTGCGAGAATCGCAAACGGGCAATGCATTCCCGCCTGACACAGAATGGCAAAAAGAATTCGAAGCTGCGTTTCCCTATCAAGAAACACCCGATCAACTCGCATCGCTTACTGAAATCAAAGCAGATTTGGAACGCGCTAAGCCTATGGATAGGCTTATCTGTGGCGATGTAGGGTATGGAAAAACTGAACTAGCAATCAGGGCGGCCTTCAAATCGATTGATAATGGGAAGCAGGTTGCGGTATTGGTTCCTACCACAATTCTTGCGGAACAACATCTTCGCACCTTTACACAGCGAATCTCAGGCTACCCCTTTGTTGTTGAATGCCTTAACAGATTCAGAACAGCTTCCGAACAGCGAGACATCATCGCAAGGCTTGGAACAGGCAGCGCAGATATCGTAATAGGTACACATCGGTTGCTAAGTGAAGATGTAAAATTCAAGGATCTTGGATTAGTAATCATCGATGAGGAGCAACGGTTTGGTGTGGAACACAAAGAGAAACTGAAAAGGCTACGCGAGAAAATTGATATTCTCACCATGACAGCAACACCCATTCCAAGAACCTTGCATCTTTCGCTTCTAGGAATAAAAGACATAAGCAATCTTGAAACACCACCTGTAGATCGCCATGCAATCGAAACGAGAATTATCCGTTGGGATCCAGAATTAGTAAGGCACGGGATACTAAGAGAGATGAACCGTGAAGGCCAGGTATACTTCGTACATAATCGGGTGCATGATATTCACAAAGTTGCAGACAAGCTAAAGAAACTAGTTCCTGAAGCATCCTTCGCCATTGTGCATGGTCAGATGAAGGAAGCAGAACTAGAAGAAAACATGGTGAGATTTCTGACTCGTAATGCAGATGTATTGATTGCGACAACCATCATCGAAAGCGGATTGGATATCCCCAATGCGAACACTATTTTCATCGATGAGGCGGATATCTATGGCCTAGCAGATTTGCACCAACTTAGGGGCCGGGTAGGTAGGCAGCAGCGCAGAGCATATGCCTACATGCTATTGCCAACAGATAGGGTGCTAAGCCCGGATTCTGGCAGAAGATTAAAAGCGATTGAAGAATTCACCGAGTTAGGGGCAGGGTTTAAAATCGCATTGAGAGATCTGGAAATCCGAGGCGCAGGAAACATATTAGGAACCCAACAAAGCGGGCATATCGCTTCAGTAGGGTATGAAATGTATTGCCAACTGTTAGAAAACGCAGTGCGGGAAATGAAGAATCAGCCATTACGAACTCCGTTGGAAGTGAACATCGATTTGGAATGGCCCGCATTTCTTCCAAGGGATTATGTAACAGGGCAGAAAAATCGGATCGAGGTGTATCGAAGGTTGGCCCGCATCAGGCAGTTGGAAAAGCTCACAGATTTCCGCACCGAATTAAAAGACCGGTTCGGGAAGATTCCTGCAGTTTCAGAATGGCTTGTAAGGCTTGCTGAAGTACGAATTCTTGCAGCCAAATGGCAAATAAGTCAAATCCATATTGAAAGGCCACCAGCGGGAATAACAGGGCCTATTGATCTGGTTTTCACCTACAGAAATGCCAAGCGGGCCCAGACGGTTGCAAACAAAAGCAAAGGAAGGCTTAGGGTGGTAGATTCTGAAAACATCTACTGCAGGCTGAGGCCCAATGAGGATAAACCTGAGAAGTTGTACAAATTACTGCATGAGCATTTGCAATCGTAGTGCCTATCTGCACCCTTCAAGAATTTGCAAATAATGTTGCCTGACAATTTTCTGATGCCTTGAGAGAGTTTCTTGAAAAGCGACAAGCTCGAAACCTAATCTTCGGGCTAGCTTGGTTACTTCATCAGTTTTTTCAGGGATGGTATCAATCGCAAGATTTTTGACAATTCGTAACCTTGCTTGAACTCGAAAGAGAAAATCATAAGCACTGGTTAGCTCGAAATGTTCGGTAGCTGAAACCAAACCACATAACTTCATTGCTTCAAGTGCAGACCAAACATTGGAATGCCTGATGGAGGAATGACTTGCGCCAAAGCGAATTTGCAATAATTCAACGAGAAACTCAACATCGGCCATGCCTCCTATTCCCCGTTTCAAATCCCCGGGATTTCGACTAGCTAAAAGGCGTTCCCGCATAGTTTTCATTTCATCAATGAAAGTGCTTTGCCAAGGAACCATGCAAACTGCATTGTTAACAACCACAGAAACATCGTTGGCAAAAGATGAATCGCCATGCACTACTCGGGCACGCGAAAGCATGAGTCTTTCCCAAAGCTGAACATTCCCAGAATCGTGATAGTATTTTTCGAATTCTTGGATGGGGATGACAAGGCTGCCTGATCGCCCTGTGGGTCGCAATCTGAAATCTAATTCATAGAGCCTGCCTAAAGGTCCGTGATTACTTAAGGTTTTAGTGATCCTTTGAGTGAGTTCGATAAAAAAGGAATTGTTATCGGATTGCTGTTCATCAGGATTTTGAATGTTGGCCTTCTGCGGTTTGCCTTCGCCTTCATAAAGAATGATCAAATCAAGGTCGCTATGGTAATTGATTTCTCTACCGCCCAGTTTTCCTAGGCCAACAATAGCATATCTACAAGGTTTCCCAGCCCTTGGGCCAACAGAAAGAAGCGGTGGCCCAAACTTTAAAACCATGGATTTCATTTCAATATCAGCCACGGTGGAAAGAACCGTTTCAGCCAGGTCGCTAAGCGAAGCAACCATTAGGCGGATAGGATCTTTGCCAAGAATATCGCGCACCCCAATTCTAAGAAGTTCCTTATCTTGAAAGCTATGAAGGATAGGATCGAGATCGGTAGCATTTTTACAAAGGTCTGCCAATTCGTGTTTGAGTTCAGAAAGTTTTCTGGGTTGGTCGAGCACCAGGGAATCGAGAAGCTCATCGATCATGCCTGGGTTATTGGTAAGGATACCTGAGAGGAACTGGCTCCAAGCGCAAATATCGACATAGAGTTTAAGACTTGGAGGGTTAAAGCTAAAGAGTTCCCAGAGGATGGTTTTTGCGCCCAGAGATGCAGTAACTTTTTCGAGATTCATAAGAGCCATGTCTGGATCTGGAGTCTCTCTCAGGCTTTTTAACAGTGCAGGAGCAATAGAAGCAAGGAAGTGCCTGCATCGCCTGGTTGAAAGGAAGGGTGCGGATTCCTGAGCGAGAAGAAGAAGATTCTGATAAGCGGCATCGATATTTTTAAAGCGATACTTTTCCAAAGCAGCGCGGATCAAATCGGGTTCGGGGTTGGGATCGAGAATGATATCTGATTCGGGCTCGGATTGATCCGCATCTCCGGAGAAAGTCTGATGCAAAAGATGTTCAAGAATTCTATGCGTAAGAGAGGTGCGATCTTTATATTCTTCAAGGAATAACTCTCTGGGAGATTTATGATCCTCAGAAAAGTATCCCATTCTTTGCGCAAGCTTGTTGAGTTCATCCTCTTTATCTGGAAGCTTATGCGTTTGCAAATCAAACAATACTTGAAGTCGGTGCTCGGTTTTTCGCAAGAAACGATACGCATCATCAAGGACTCGAGATTCTTGATCTGTGAGACAGCCCTCTTTTTCAAGTGCAAGCAGAGCCTTCAAGGTGTTTCGTTCGCGAACCATGGGAAGATCACCGCCATTGAGCAGCTGAAGAAACTGAATGGTGAACTCAATATCCCGAATCCCACCCCGGCCTGTTTTAACCTCGGTTTGTTCAAGGCCCTGCTTAGAGGTTTGTAGCTCGATTCTGCGTTTAAGCGCTTTGATTTCGTTGATTTCAGCAAAGGAAAGATACCTGCGATAGACAAAAGACTCGATCGATTTAATAAAAGCAGCACCGAGATTAAAGTCGCCCGCAACAGTACGAACTTTGATAAGGGCCTGCCTTTCGAAAGTTCTACCCAGAGTATCGTAGTATGCGAGGGTGCCCTCGAGAGAACGAGCCAACGGCCCGCGCTGCCCTTCCGGGCGAAGCCGAAGATCAACCCTATAGCAAGTGCCCCTGTCGGTATGCGAGGAAAGCAGCCTGACAATTTCGGAAGCAAGCCTGCTAAAGAATTCAGAGTTATCAATGGGAGTCCCGCGAGAGATTTTGGTAATCCCATCGTCGTCATAAACAAACATGAGATCGATATCAGAAGAATAGTTAAGCTCTTCACCGCCTAGTTTTCCAAATGCTAAAATGCAACAAGATGCGGGAACATCGGAGGCATTGAAGGGTATGCCATATCTGCGTTCAAGAGTTTTGCGCGCGAGGTTCATTGCAACTTCAAGGGCGGCTTCCGCAACTTGAGAGATATCCCTGGTAACTTCTTCAAGGGGCCTATTGCGAAGAATATCATTGCCACCGATTCTAAGAACCTGCCTTTGCTTATATCTGCGCAGTGCCCTAAGAGCAGAAGCATCATCAGGATTTTTATCAACCTCTGCCTGAAGCTCTTGCACCAGTTGTTCTCTGGAAGGAGTTTGATGCAGGGGCACGCCAAGCATATCAATGCAATCTGGATAAGAGATCAAAAGATCGCTGAAGGATTGGCTAGTGCTGAAAATTTGAAGGAGATCAAGGAGAGTGCCAGATTTATCGCCTAGAATCAAATCCCAATAAGGCTTGGAAGTGGATTGGGAAAAGAAGCGCTCAAGATTATTAAGAGAACGATCTGGGTCTGGCAAAGAAGGCAAAAGCTCTTTGATACTATTGTGAAGCAAAAGAAAAGAATCAGCGTCGAGATGTTTTGCAAGCAGGGAAAGATTTCTTTGGGCACGAATAGGATCGGAGTGCTTGAAATTATTTAGCCAGCCAAACTCAGGATTCGCAGGGCTATTCATGGGTTTTCAGTTTCAGTTTAAAAAAACCTTTTCATGAGATGACTTCAAGCGATTTCCTGCCTGCAGCAGGAGTAACGCTAGGTTTCGCTATCGTAGCCTCGCGGGAAACCAAAGCGGCCCCGGAAACTTCATCCGTTACGATCCTGCCAAAAAGAGTAAAAGCAGTGGCATCTTCAATAAGCACTTTCACGGTGTTGCCAATAAGTCTTTCATTACCATCAAAAACCGTGATGTGATCGGTCATGGTATGGCCTGTAAGTTGTCGAGGTCCATCAGGATGTTTAATAGCTAATTTGCTGGGGCCTTCAACCAAGATATCTAAGACCGATCCGATTTTAGCACGATGATCGATAAGGCTGTTGGCATCTTGATAAGCGAGGAGATCATTGTTTCTGCGTTTTTTAGTGGCATCGCTAATATCATCAGGATAAAGGTCATCAGCTTTAGTACCGGGCCTGGTGCTATATTTAAAGATGTAGCTGTTTTTGAACATGCTCTTTTCAACCAGATCACAACTGCGCCTGAAAGATTCTTCGGTCTCACCACAAAAGCCAACAATAAAATCACTAGAAACTGCAACACCAGGAACTTTCTCTCTGCAACGCTGCAACATCTCGATGTAATATTCCACCGTATAAAGGCGCTTCATACGCTTGAGCACTTCGTTGCAACCCGATTGCACAGGCACATGAAGATATTTGCAAACCTTGGGTAGTTCACGCACCGCATCAAGAAGCTCATCATCCATATCCTTCGGATAATTGGTTACGAATTTAATCCGTTCAATACCAGGCGTATCATGAATCAGATTAAAGAGCCCAGCAAGTGTGGTGGTTCTGCCATCGCCATGCTTGTAATAATAGCTATTAACAGTTTGGCCAAGGAAAGTGATTTCTTTGCAACCCTGATCTGCAAGAAGTCGAACTTCAGCTAGGATATGATCAGGAGATCTGCTTTGCTCGGGTCCTCTGGTACTGGGAACAATGCAATAGGTACAGAATTTATCACAGCCAAACATGATGCGAACAAAAGCTTGGAAAGAATTGGGCCGCATCGCAGTTTCTCTGGATGGGTCGTAACTTTCGAAGCTGCGTTCAACTTCATCCTTGGAAGCATCAGATCTACCGAGGCTGAGAGCCAGTTGAGGCTTGCCCGATGATTTTGCATCTTCGATAAGTTCCGCAATCCTGCCCAACTGACCTGTACCACAAACGACATCAACATGGGGAGCCCTGCGAAGAATCAACTCCTGATCTTTTTGAGCCATGCACCCCAGCACGCCAAGGATCTTGTGCGGGTTTTCATCCATATGAATCCTGATCCGACCCAGGGCACTGTAAATTTTATCTTCCGCATGCTGACGAACACTACAAGTATTAAAGAGAATCACATCAGCATCAGTGGCCTCAGTTGCAAGCTCGTACCCCTGTTTTTTCAAAGTACCAACAACAATTTCGCTATCCAGAACATTCATCTGGCAGCCGACGGTTTCGATGAAAAGTTTCTTAGCCATGGATACGTTTAAACCTGCTCGAAAAGTAAAGGAGTATAAGAATAGTATACTAAACCCCGGGCAAAGGTTTAAGCCCTCGTAAGAGAGTCGCCCGAAAACCAATGCCTTCCCCTCAGAAATTCAGCAGCAGCCATCTTACGCTTGCCCGCAGGTTGAACCTCAAGGACATTCAAAATCGTGCGGTTTCCTGCAGCCACCTGCATCATGTTTAAATCTTTTGAAGGTTCAAGAATACTTCCTGGAGGCAAGGAGGTGGTGGCTTCAAGTTCAGGAGTAGCTTTTAAAATCATAATTCGGACTGGGGGTTGCTCGGTCCGTTGCCACAAAGTAAAAGCCGTGGGCCAAGGCTGCATTGCCCTAATATGAGCACTAATTTGCAAGGCATTAAGATCCCAGTTGATGTTGCCATGCTCTTTACGAAGCTTGGGCGCCTTGGTCGCAAGAGAAATATCCTGCGGAAGACCTTGGATAGGTCCGGCCTCCATTTTATTAATAACCTCAAGGGCGATAGTTGCGCCCATAATAGAAAGCCTTGCCTCAAGATCCCCTGCGGTTTCTTCGGGGGAAACCGGGGTGACAACCGTTGCAAGAATATTCCCACCATCAAGTGTGGGTGTCATCTGGATAATGGAAACGCCTGTTTCTTTTTCGCAGTTTGCAATAGTCCATTGAACAGGAGCAGCCCCTCGGTATTTGGGAAGCAAAGAAGCATGAACATTAATACCGCCAAGAGTAGGAACTACAAGCACTTCTGGGGAAAGAATTTGGCCATAAGCAGCAACGACGAAAAGATCAGGGCGAAGATCATGAAGAATTGCGAGCCCTTCGTCAGAGTTGATTTTAAAAGGTTGAAAGACAGGGATATGGTGCTGAAGGGCGATGCTTTTCATCCCTTTGCCAACCTGCCTGGTGGAAGCTTTTTCTTCGCCCATGGCACGATCGGGTTGGGTGAAAAGTGCAACAACATTTTTTTTGTTGAGCAATAAAGATTCAAAAGTGGGCTCGGAAAAAATACCAGTGCCCATCATGACAATTCGCATGAATCAAACCCCCAGAGAAATCAAGATTCGGATAAGAGTGAATCGATGAGAGCTTTGATCTCGGTCTCGGGAGGAATTTCGCCTCGCTGCTGAGCATACTTGAATTCTTCTTCAAGTTCTTTGAGAGCGCAGCGGGAAGCAAGTTTGCCGATAATACCAAGCTTATCAACAAAAAGAACGCCATTAAGATGATCAATTTCATGCTGCCAGGCTCTGGAAGCAAGGTCGGAAGCAACCACTTCCACCTTTTCCCCTAGGAGATTGTAGGCATGTATCTTTACAGTTTTAGCTCTGCGAACTTTTTGAAACAAACCAGGAAAGCTAAGGCAACCTTCCTCGCCATCCATGGTGCCCTTGCGCTCAACCAAGGTGGGGTTGATGTAAACAAATTCATGTTCTTTTTTTTCAGGATCGCCTGAAACATTCATCACCAACAACTGGAAGGGAAGTGCAACCTGAGTTGCAGCAAGCCCAAGCCCCTTGGCTTCATACATGAGATCAAACATTTCTCCGATCTGAAGTTTGACCTTCTTATCGATCGAAGAAATCTGCTTGGCCTGACAACGCAAAGCGGGGTGTGGGTAGTGAACAATTTTCATCGTAACGAGCCTTGAAAAAATACTGGGTGTCTTGAATCATTATAAGGCGAAACTAATAAAAGCCTAATGATCAGGAAGGTTCTTTCGAGGATTTCTTGATTTTATCAAATTTCGAAAGTGCATCATAACAAGCATATTTATAAATTTCACTAATGGTTGGATAGTTATAGCAGGTATCAATAAACACATCGACGCCGCCACCCATCACCATAACCGTGAGACCAATATGAACAATTTCGGTAGCCCCTTCTCCGATGACATGAACACCAAGAAGTTTTTTAGTATCCTGATGAAAAAGCAATTTAAGGAAACCTTCGGTATCACCAATGATTTGCCCCCTAGCATTGTTGGCATAACTAGCCTTGCCTGAAACATAAGGGATTTTAGCTTCGTCAAGATGCTCTTCCGACTGCCCAGCAGAGGAACATTCAGGGATGGTGTACAAACCACTTGGAAGAAGCGAAGGGAAGTGCACCGATTGCTTAAGTTCAAAAGCATGATAAACAGCAATACGACCCTGAGCCATTGCGGTAGAAGCGAGGGAAGGGTTACCAATAACATCGCCAGCTGCATAAATATGGGGTTGCTTGGTTTGGAAGTGTTCGTTGACTAGAATATGGCCGCGAGAATTGGTGGTAACACCAACATTTTCAAGACCAATAGAACCGGTTTGCCCGGATCTTCCAGAAGAAACCAAAACCGCATCGGTCTGAATAGTTTCGCCCGATTCTAGTTCGACCTCAACGATTTTACCGCACTCAATTTTTATTACCGAATCACCCATGAAGAATTTGATGCCTGCGGATTCCATTCTTGATTTCAAAGAGCTAGAAATTTCACTATCCATCCCCCCAACAATCTTCTCGGATTTTTCCACCACGCAAACACGAACCCCTAAAGCAGCAAACATACATGCATATTCGCAACCAATAACACCACCGCCAATAACCAACATGCTTTCAGGAATAACATCAAGGGTTAAGATCGTGTCGGAATCAAGAATCCTCGGATCGTGAAAAGGAAAATTCTTGGGCCTAAAAGGATAAGAACCTGTTGCAATGAGAAACCGATCCGCCTTCAATTGAATCTCAGGGCAACGATCAGGCTTTACAAGTACAGTTTCCGAATCACTAAAAGAAGACATGCCACGGAATACAGTAATACCATGCCTGGCGAGATTTTCGCGAATGCGCTGGCGTTCATTATCGGTGACAAAGCGTTCATGCGCCATGAAATCACTGATATGAATGTTTTTCATCATATCAACCTGAAACCCAAACAGTTTTCTTTGCTTAAAACCCGAGAGGTAAAGGGCCGATTCTCGCAAAGTTTTAGAAGGCAGGGTGCCAGTGTTAGCAGCAGCACCGCCGAGCACATTTTCTTTTTCTATAAGCGCAACTTTTTTACCGAAGTACGCAGCAGCAGCAGCACCCTTTTCCCCTGCAGGCCCAGAGCCGAGTACTACCAAATCAAACTTTTCAACACTCATTATTTTCTTTTCCAACCATCAAGGCTTTAATTTTTAATGGATTCAACTTTTTTAATCAGCTCTGCACCACTCATACGATGTGCAGCATCATGAGGGCAAGCATAAACACAACTAGGCTGTCCATCAACGGATTCGCAAAGGTCACACATGGTTGCTTTTTGCTGAACAACCGCGACTTTATAACCTGGTCTGGTAATATCATCGATCTTTTCATTGGTCTCGAAAGGCTGCATGTTGATATTGCCATAGGGGCAATTTTGGGCGCATTTCCCACAACCGATGCACCAGTTTTCGATAGTCATTTCGCGTTTTTTTCCACGATGAATGGCATCAACCGGGCACCCAACCATGCAATAAGGATCAAGACAAGATCTGCAGGAACTTGCAACGAGGAAATTTTCGAACCGAAGGCCTTCACGAACCAATCTGGTCACCCCTTGATGTGTATCAGAGCAAGCTTTGGTACATTCATCGCAGCGAGTGCATTTTTCCAGATCCAATACCAATAAACTACGGGCCTCCATTAAACCTTGCTTAAGAAAATCATTAAGGTTGTTGCTTTCAACTTTAGCTACTTGCCTTTGAATTTCGGTAATTCTTTCCAAAGCAATTGCGACCATCTTTTCACGGATTTTAGGAAAGTTCTGAAGAATGAGTTTAAAATCTTCACCACTGATGGAGACAAGATCCACATGATCCAAAGCAGTCGCACTGGCAGTTCGACCTTGGGAAAGCAGTTTGCCTTTCAATTCCGCAAGATGCCCCATGAGTGCGATTTCGCCAACCATACCACCCGGGCCGGTATAATTAATCACATGATCGCCACCTGGTTGCTTGAGCCAGATTTTGACAAAACCAATGCGCACTAAGTAGAAATTATCTTCCGCATCACCCTGCCTGAAAAGAACATCACCCGGATTTAAGCGAACGAGATTCGCCTTCTCTCGCACGAGATCAACAAACTTTTCAAAATCCTTATCATCAGTAAACTGCTCAGCAAACAAAGAGATGCTGCGCAAATGGGTGCTGATGGATCTTTTATTATAAACGGCATCAAGAATGGCCTTGCTCTCTTTATTTCGTTGCAGAATGTAAAGCACATTCCTTCGGATTTCAAGAAGGCTTACATCTGTCTTGGCACGAACAGTAGCAGACCTTGGATAATTATTCATGCAAGTCATTTCGCCAAACAAAACATCTTCCTTGGTCAACTGAGCGATGGGGTTGCTGGTGTTAAGGCTAACCGGAGCATCAATTGAAATATAGCGGGCTTTTTTCTCTTCGTCCCTTGAAGCGGTGGAGAGCGTCGTGGTGAACTTTTTGATCAAACCAAGAAACCCACTCGATTGCGTGTTCTTAACATGATTCAAAGGGCTTTTTAAAAACACATCAACCACACCCTCTTCAATAATGAATGCGGTCGAGCCAGATTCACCTTCATTACAGATGATTTCGCCCTGCTTGAATTTCCTTCGTATAACCGATCCTTGATTCCATTCCATAAAGGGTTTACTGATGCCCTTAAAAAGTTCATGCGTAAATAGATCGTCCAACGAAACAGGCAATGCCCCGGGTTCCGCAGCAAGATTAGAACCTACAAGTTTCTTATTCGTAAGCGCACCCGTAGGGCAGGAAGCCATACATTCGCCACATGATACACACGAAGAATTCCCCATCGGATCATTAAGATCGAATGAAATCCTAGCCTTGAAACCTTTGTTCATTCTGCCAAGCACTTCATTATGGCGAACTTCATTACATGCCCTGACACAGCGATCGCAAAGAATACAGGCATTATGATCAACCGAAATAATCATCGAACTATCATCGGTACCACGATCGTGAGGGTTTTTAGGAAATCGGGAAGCATGGGGATCCATGCCAAGTTTTTTGGCAATGGTGCGAAGCTCATTGTCGCCATATTCCCTGTTTACTACACGCGGAACTTCATTATCAACCAGAAGAAGTTCGGTAAGAATCTTAACGGAGTTTTTAACTTTATCGCTGGTGGCACCTGTGGAAACCTTCATGCCATCTTCAACGGGTCGATGGCAGGCAGCAACAAGGGTACGAGCCCCAATATCAACAGCACAAAACCTGCATACTGCAACGGGTTCCATGTGTTCGCGATGACAAAGAATGGGAATGAAAACTCCCGCCTTCTGTGCCGCATCTAAAATGGTGGTCAGCTTAGGTTTCAATTCGCCGGTAATCGGATTCTTAGAAAGCGTGGCACGGGCGATCTCCACCTCTTTGCCATCAATTGTAATTTTGATGGGAGGCGCCTTTAATAAATCCGATGCAATGCGGTCGAGTTCTACAACCCTGCCATCCACCACCATAGGGAACAATTCTTCAGCTACATTCATCGCCAACCTCCAAGGCCGCAAGGGCCCCAATCTTTAAAATCAAACTTGTTTTAAATAGTTTTCAACTTCTTCAGGGAAGAATTTCAACAGACTGGTGATTGGGTTAGAGGCCACCTGCCCCAACCCACAAATCGAGGTTATCCCCATCGTCTCACCCAGTTCATTAATAAGCCCAAGCTCTTTACGGCCAGACTTACCTTCCATCAAATTCGTGATTATATCCACCAACTTTTGTGAACCGGTTCTGCAAGGAACACATTTCCCACACGATTCATTTCGGTAAAAAGAAACACAGTTCAATGCATTGTCGAGCATATCTCTGCGATCATCATAGACGATAAAAGCAGCACCCAACATGCCGCCCATCTGCCCCACCGTGTTAAGATCCAAAGGTAATTCGAGGATATCGTAGAACTTGGCTCCCGCAGGAACTTTATCTTGAACGAATTTAGCAGGCAACTTTTCGACAGGAACCTTTGCAGGTAAAAATCCACCCGAAGGCCCTGAGGTTGCGATAGCTTTAAGCGTGTGCCCCTGCAACATCCCACCCGCTGTCTCAAAAATCAATTCTTTAACGGTCTGGCCAAAAGGCACTTCGTAAACGCCAGGCTTTTGTACATCGCCACTGATCGAAACAATGCGCATCCCGGTCGCTCCACGGATACCCTTATCGCGATACCATTCTCCGCCATTGAGTGCTATTCCCGGAATCCAAGAAAGTGTTTCAACATTATTGATGACAGTAGGTTTACCAAACAACCCTTCAAAAACAGGGAAAGGTGGCTTATTCCTAGGTTCGCCACGCTTGTCTTCGATGGCTTCTAAAAGCGCACTTTCCTCACCCTGCACATAGCCACCCGGGCTGATGAAAAGCTCGAGCATGAACTTCTGCCCAGTGCCCAATACATTTTTACCTATCACACCTAAACCTGCTGCAGTGATTAAAGCCTCTTTGAGTACTTTGACTTCATCGATGTATTCATGGCGAATGTAGAGGTAACCCTTTTCGGCACCAGTAATGAGAGCAGCTAAAACCATACCTTCAATCACAAGGTAAGGTGCCCTGCGCATGAGTTCGCGATCTTTGAAAGTTCCTGGTTCGCTTTCATCCGCATTGCAAACAATGTATTTTACATTTCCAGGAGCGCCCTTTACCGCAGACCATTTACGAAAGGTGGGGAATCCCGCACCTCCCATGCCTCGAAGCACCGAGACTTCCATCTTTTTCAGCAACGCTGCATGATCCATGCCCCCAGTAACAAACTGTTTCACAGCCTCATAAGGCTCGCCAGTCTGATAGGGATTAATTTGAAAAGGAAGGGTGGTATTATCCAAATGCTGATGGGGAAGCTCTTCATTCGCAGCAGCTTTTCTGGCCAACTCTGATAAGCTCTTAAGATCCATACCACGATAAACATGATGATCGTTGATCAAGGCAGCTACGGTAGCATCGCACTGCCCTAGGCAGGAAACACCACAAACTTCGATTTTCCCGGGCCCAAGTTCTCTCGAAAGATTCTCGAGCCCTTGGGTGATTTCTGGTGCGCCATGAATATGGCACGCCATATCTCTGCAAACTTTAATGCTTGCGCCTTTAGGTGGCTCCAACTTGTACAGCGGATAAAAGCTTGCCACTTCATGAATACGATGCAAGGGAACGCCCGTGCGCTTAGAAAGCAAATGCATTTCATCATGTGACAAATAGCCACATCGATCCTGAATTTCTTTTAATGCCTGAACTAACATATCTTTCTCCCAAAGCCTGTCACAATTACAGTGTGCTTAATACATCCCATTAAGGAATTGGTTTTTGCATCTGCTCAATGGTCCGAAGTATTTTCGGATCCCAAGCAGCAGCACCCACACCCTGGAATGGTTGATCTCCATGATGATAGTTATGGCATTCCACACAATCATGATTAACCCCGGCTTGCGCCACCCCTGCAACAAATTTGGCAGGCGCATGACAACTTCTGCAGTTATCAATTCCAGGAAGTAAAATATCATTCTTCGTAACTGAGTTATTTGCTGCACCATGGCATGAAGCGCAATCCATGAACCTATGCGCAGAATGATCGAACTTGGCATGAGGCATCCAAAGCGAAGGGATGGAAGGCCAAACAATCTTAGCAGGATCGCCTACTCTCGAATCTTTAAACCATTGAAATGCTTTACTATCAGGGTCTAAGCCCGTTTGGATCAGCTTTGGAATCTGGGTGAAACCTGGGTTCGTACTCTTAGTATCACCTTTTTCGTAATGGCATTCGCCACAGGTTTTCTTGCCTAAAAACAGATTGTTCATTGCGACAGAAACCTTGGCATCAACTTGCTTCTTCACCGATTCAACAACGGGCGCCAAGGGGTTCTTTCCTGGAACGGGCACAGGCAATACTTCTCTTGGTTTCGAAAACTCCTTGGTTTCAAGCACCAATTGCTTCGAGTAAAAACCTTCCAAGTAAGAACGTATTTCTTCAGGTTGATATCGATGGGGTACAGATTCGTTTTTGTTCGAATCATCAAAGGAAAGAGGATGGCAAGCTTTGCAATGCACATCATAAACAATCGGTTGATACACGCCGCCTTTAGATCTTTCGGCATGAACCGATTTAGGCATGTTGGCAAATGTACTAGGAGAAGGGTTGGCATCTGCGGACTCAAGGTTATGGCAAGCCTTGCAATCAAGGGCGATAGCAGTCTTTAAATCCATACCCTTCTGATACCCAAACCTCTCTCGTTCAAGCTCTGGAATATCTGAGTAAGTCCAAGGTTTGCCCTTAGGGTCACGTGATACACCAGGGGTCAGATGCAACTTGTGGTTGAATTTAACGGTGCCTGGATCGGTCATTTTCTCAGCCAACAATCTGAAATCAGGGTGCCCCTGCGAGGCAGTTGCAAACGAGGTTATCTTCGGCGCATATTTTGGAGTGGTACCTGCTGTAAGATGCCCCTGCATATTTGTATGACACGAAATACAATCAGAATCGGGCAGGCGCACAATGCTTGCATCTAAACCACGATGTTCACGATGGCAACCACCACAACTAGGGGTTGATTCAAGCTTTTGATTGGAATGATGAACTGGTGCAACATGGCAACTTTCGCAGCGTGCATCACCTAAAAGATTCTTCCCTGCTTCGTGGCCTTGCCATTTCATGGTGAAACTATTTTTGCTGATGGGTTCAAAATCGACATGGCAGACGGTGCAATTATCATTCCAGGAAGCGTGAAACTTAGTCACTTGGCCTCTGGAAAATGCAGCCTGACCTTTTTCACCCTGCGCATATACCAACGCCATCCAACCAACCGCCCCCAATAAACAAATGAGAGCAAAGGTCGACTTGGTACGATCCAAGTAGGTCGACTTTTTGTAATAGTCGAGCTGGATTCTTGTAGCGCGCTGTTTTCCGCTTTCTTGGAAAGCCATGGATCCCTCTCGATTTACCAGTATTTCATAGCAACAAATATATGTACAAACATCAACACAATCAAAGCTACCGAAAGGGGCAAATGTACCCATAACCAACTATGAAGCCAGAACTGAATTTTCGCCTGAGTAATAATTTGCCTGCGTTGATTGCAAAGATCTTCCAAAACTGCAACCACTTCATGGGCTGCGGGAGGCAACTTTGTACGCAAGGAATTAAACATCGAATGAGCCCGGGCAGGATTTTGCAAAGGCGACTTAGCCATCTCGCCATTCTTTAAAAACCCATAAATATGCTCGTTGAAAAAATCATACAACGGCTTACTATCAGGCACGCTCTCCAGCAAACTGGAAGTTACTACCATCCGGCCCTGAATTGCGCCTGTACTACGAACCGCCCCCACTACCAAATGGCCATTATCTAAATAATTATCTGAGTTATCGGTGTCAGAAGTGATGTTGCAAACAGATCGAACCAAGCGTGAAGCTTCTGCAGCCATCAATTCTGAAACATAATCAATTTGCGAAAAAATTGTTTCCGCAGGAACTTCTTTCAACATCTTTTCAGGCAAAAACTGCTGCAATACCAAACCCCAGACTCCGCTCGCAATCACCACTAAAAACAAAGCCATCAAAGTGGAGCTTAAAGGCCCACCCCAACGAAAGCCTGTATGAAGAACCAAAAGTGGCACTGCAAGTAATCCGAGCCAAATGTGGGCACGCATCCAAGTTGAAACTTTTCCTATGCGCCAAGATCTCAGCTTTTTTCGAGGCCAGATTAGAAATTCGAATAAACAAATCAGACCACCTATGACACCGAAAGTAAACCCAGGTAAACTGCTACCACTAGGCCATTCTGCATGGCCTACCGAAGCAAAAATGAACCAGACTACAGCCAAGCAAAGCACAACCGAGGAAGCTAGAACCCAAGGGTAATGTTCTGCAAAGTTTGATTTGCGTATTAACACTGATTTTTAATCCTTCACTCAATAAAACTCAGGCAAAAAGAATTAATCTTAATATATCGAATATTTTCTACCACCCTACCATAAAATTGACTAAAAATATAATAACTGTCAATACTGTAGAAATTTTGAGTTTTCAGTTTTCAGAGAAAAATATTAATAGAAATACCTTTTATGAACACTTTAAATTTAATGCCCCTAAATTTGATTAAAACATTCAGCTTTTGTATGCTGTTTTGGGCTTTTTCGTTCTTTTTAACAAGCCAAGACTCTTTCTCTCAGGAAAAAAACACCTCTTCTATTAACTCACCCGTTTCAGACGGTAAACACCCCCCCATCGCCACATCCTCTTCATGTTCTGGTAGGGGCTGTCATGGTGGATCTGAACCCGTTTTAGGCCAAATAGTTCAGCAAAATGAATTTTCAAGCTGGATAGCCCATGATAAACACTCAAAAGCCTACGAATCACTGCTTTCAGACCGGGCTAAAACCATGGCTAAAAATCTGGGAATCCCAGCAGCCCACAAAGACCTTCGCTGCTTGGCCTGCCATACAACCCCGCAAATTGCCCAAGAACAATCTAAATTAGATTATCCATTAGATTTAGGGGTTGGTTGCGAATCATGTCATGGCTCCGCCTCACCAAAATGGTTAGGAATTCATACCACCGAAGCTTGGAAAAACACACCACCTGCTGCTAAGAAAGCACTTTATGATAACGAAGGCGTGAACTATTTGGGAAATGCCGTGGTGCAAGCACAGATTTGCATGGGTTGCCATGTGGGAGCACCTGCAAACCCCATAACCGGAATACCCGCCCGCGATGCAAACCATGACATTATGGCTGCGGGCCACCCAAGGCTAACCTTCGAAGCATTATCCTACCAAGCAAATATGCCCCCTCATTGGAACCAAAAAAAATACGACTCCAATACCGATCGCGATTTAGAAATATGGGTAACAGGACAATTAGCGGGTTTATCTTCAAGCATTGAGTTGTCTTCGCATCGCGCAGAGCTTGCTCTTAATAATCAGGGTGTCTGGCCTGAATTCGCAGAATCGTCCTGCCTTTCCTGTCATGCTGATTTTCAACAACCCACCTGGCGTGACAAAAAGAATTATTACGAAGGCAGAAAACCAGGCTCACTTCCCTACGACTCTTGGACAGGGGTTTTACTTTCAGAAGCCCTTTTGATTTCTGGCCAAGACAAGCAAATTACTAGCCTCTATTCTGATTTTGTGAAAACTAAAAGCAGTTTTAAAACTAGCCCGAAACAAGCCAAGGCTGCTGCTGATACGCTGCTAAGTCAACTTGCCAACATTCAAAAAGAGCTTGTTATCAAAGGTATTAATCCTCCAAAAGAATGGCGTACCCTTTTGCTTGATCAGCTTTCCAAGCATAATCTGGAAACTGCAACTTGGAATGAATCCACACAGATAACCTTGGCGCTTTCCATGCTCAGTTCCAAAAAGCCAGAACAAGCAACCTTGCAAAACCTATGGGAAAACCTTGCATATCCCTCGGGTTACGAAAGCCCTAAAGGCTACAGCCCAAACCCCAAATCACTTGAAGGCGTATTGCAAAAATTAAAAAGCTCGAAGTGATAAAATCTATCCGCCTGCATCAGCTGAGATAATCAAAAGTTGCTGGCCTTCTAAAAGAACCGTATCTGGATCATTTAAAAAATAGTCCCCATTTAGGGAATAAAGCACATGGCTTTTACCTGAAGGAGAGGGCAAGAATTCTTGTGAAAGCTTTGGGAATCGATTCTTTAAATTATTAATGATCGAAGATAAAGAGCCAGCGGGTGCTTTGCAAAAAGGAACACCCGCTTTTAGTTTAGGAATACCAAGAAATTCCACGGTGATAAAGCCCGGGGTAATTTCTGGATTAACCATAAGTGATTACGATTCCGGATTGTTGCCTAGGTCTGCAAGCGGAGCAACCAAATTAAGCAAGGTACCAATCTGGGCAAGCCGCATCCCATACCGATCAAGAAACTCTTGCAGGCCGAATTCATTGTCGATGCAATCGGAATCATCAGAAATCCGCTCGACGATATCGTAGATCATTTTGCCATAGGCTTTTTCTAAATGAGGCAAAGCATTTTTGCTCATATCTGGAAGGCCGGGAAAATCATCAGGCCAGCGAGAAATGAAGGATTTCCAACGGGCTGCGTGATCATGAGCCGCAAGTGCTGCCCGTTGATGGTTCAACATTTCTTTTTGAATATCAAGAATCTGCTTAAGGATTTCTGAAAGTTCGTTTTGGGGTGCCACTACAGGTGGTGATTCAATGTTGCCTGGGGTTACGCCGCCGCCCATTTCAACAGGATAGTTCATATTAGGTTCCAAGTAAAATCACCCAAGTTAAAAAAATATCCAAAGCAAAGTTCGTCCACTAAATAATAACGCCCCTTGCCCTAACTTGGAAGCTTTCAATGCACTAAATAATCAAAATATTAAAAATAACAAATTTAAAGGAAGCAAGGCTAATAGGTATAGGGGAGATCGAGATCAAAGCTTTCAGCTTTATGAAAAAGGCCAGTTCCAGGATTAAAAGATCGACATTCAACCCCGAGTTTGCCATGCAGGATAGAGTAACGGGAGTAAGACCATTTTCCATTCTGTGTGGCACTACCAGCACATAAAACCGGGAATGGAACATCAGAACTTGTGGGATGATAGAACTGGTCATGTCGATGGCCATGAAGCCAAAGTGAAACCTTGCCCTTGGCAGCAACATTCAGAAGGGAATCAAGATCGCGAAGAGCGCGAATTTTTCGTTCTTTCTGGCCACTTGCAATTTTGACTGGGTAATGTGTCACAAGAATTCTACGGCTGTCATCAAGTTGATCGAACAACATTTTCAAGCGCTGCAACTGATCACTACCCACACAACCCCGGGCATCCCAAGGCAGACGATTGGGCGTCGAAGAATTCACCGCAACAACCCAAATATTGCCAATTTTTTGAGCAAAGGGGTAAACATGATCACCTATGCGCTCACCTTTTTGCCAAGAGGAGAAATGGTTTTCAAAATGATTTTGAGCTGCACAGGAGGCAGTTTGATAATCATGATTACCAGGCACAGCAAGCCCAGGAAGCGCATCAGGGCCATTCAGACCCAGAAGTTCTGCAGCCTTGGCCATCTCTTCTTCAAAACCTAAAGCCGTGGCGTCACCCGAAAATACAATGCTGTCTAAATTGTGAGACTTGATATCTTTCATCAAAGCGCTGAGAATTTCGTTGGTGTTACGAAAGCGGAACCCCCTGCCAAAAATCTTAAGGTTAATCCAGCCTGTAAAGCGCTTGCTAAATAGATCACTTTTTGTCCATGCACTGTTTGCAGTGACATGAATATCACTTAAATGCGCCAGAAATACGGGCCTGTTTTGGCCATCGCATGGTCTTGATAAGGGGGTGTCAACCAAAGTAGTATCATCCTTAACAAAGCTCAGGTTCAAGGTTTTTTATCTCCACCCTCGTACTGTTGTTTTAAATCCCACTGCGCCTTGGTTCCATCAGCAAACCCATTTAAGCGAAAAGTCCGCATGGATCGCTCTGAAACCTTTTCCTGTTTTGTACCTTGGGGTTTATCAAGGTCGTATTTGAATATTACAGCAACCTTTTCATCAATGGCCAAGAAAAGATGAATAGTTTCTGAAGAAGAATTCGTGAAGTAATATTGATCTGTTTTCAGATCATCTTTGATTTTTATTTTTTTATCATCATCCTTCTTCTTTTGAGCCTTGGCTTCGAAGTGCTCGAGCACCCCTTCCGCAAAAACACCTCCCTCGGTTTCATCAGAAAAAGCCAGAAATACATCGCGCGGAACCACCGTGCTTCCCTTCTGCTTGCCATACTTAAACATCACCATCCCCTTCCCTCTAACAAAATCCGGATAAGGGCGGGAATAATTTTCCCGGGGTAGGCGCAAGAAGGTAGGTTTGGTAATTACAGTCCCATTTCCATCCTTAGGAGCAGGGATTTCAACAGGGTAGCCCAACAATTTGTCTGCTTCATCTGCTTCTGCAACAAAATTAATGGTTTGATTGGCTTGCTCTTCGTATTCTGCGGTGCCACAACCCAAAATAAGAATACAAAGGCAGAAAGTTAAGCTCGTCTTTTTTAAAATTGAAGATTGGGCAGTCATACAATAACTCTTAATAAAAGCTTAAATGCGCCAGCAAACATTGCTAGTTAAGATTATCATATCAGCATTATAGAGGTAGTAGACTGATAAAAGGGGGATGAAAGATGATTCAGTTTGATTTTAAAGACAAAGTTGTACTGGTAACAGGGGCTAGCAGGGGTATGGGGGCCCAGATTTTAAGACAATTTGTTAATGCAGGGGCTCATGGTTTGCTCAATTTTCTGCCAAACGAACAAAATCTCGCAGATGCCAACGCCCTTATCAAAGAATTTCACTCCCAAGGTAAAAAGTGCGACCTCGCTGGTTTTGATGTCAGCCAAGAACTCGAAGTGCAACAACATCTGGAAATGTTAGGGCAGAAGTTTGGCAAATTAGATGTGCTGATCAATAACGCAGGAGTTTTACGCGACAAAACCATCCGAAAAATGACTTCCGAAGATTGGTTTACCGTCATGCGAACCAATCTCGATGGCGTCTTTTTCTGCTGCAAATACGCAGCGCAAATCCTCGCAGAAAAAGGCCGTATTGTTAACATTTCATCCATATCGGGAATCGTTGGCTTTCCCGGGCAGGCCAATTATTCCTCTGCCAAGGCAGGCGTTATTGCCCTCACCAAAGTACTTTCCAAAGAACTCGCATCGCGAAATATCACCGTTAATGCAGTTGCCCCAGGTATGATCGAAACCTCGATGTTAACAGGCGTGCGTGAAGAAGTTTTGCAAGAATACAAAAAACAAATCCCCCTAAAACGCTTTGGACACCCAGAAGAAGTCGCAAACGCTATTTTATTTCTTGCCTCTGAAGAAGCTTCTTACATTACAGGCCAGGTTTTACCCATTACAGGGGGCTGGAACTAACCCAAACACTCCATCTTTGCCGTCTTTGCTTAAAGTTGATCTTTCCTGATTTCTTTATTTGAGGTATCGACTTCTCTTAAGACCACTATTGTTTCCCGGAGAAGTTGTGCCATGAGAATAAAACCATTTGTCTTTGATTCGATTTTACGTTGTGCGTTAGTGGGGTTGCCCTCTGCGATGCTTTTGCAGTTTTCCCAAATTCCTGTGAATGCAGCGATCTTGGATTCCAGCGACCCGATCGAAGTTTTAGGTAAAGCATTGCAACTTCCTCACGATATTTCAGGGCATCGCGATAAAGCTGTTACTGAGGCCAGCATTAAAATCCAGTATCCTGCAGATATTTGGCGGGCTGCCTGCCTTGCAGACTGGCGCGAATTTCACTCCGATGGCTCACCTGCAAAAGCTGATCGCGATGCAAAAAACCTCCTCGTCTCACGATTCCAATCTAAACTCGACACCATCCTAACCACTGCGCCACCCGAGGAAACAGAATCCCTGTTAGAGCTCGTTCTTACTATTGCCAAAGAAGAACGCCTAGGGGGCAACTACCGACCCTTTTCCAAAGCTGCTGCTGCTGTTTTTGCCAAAGATTCTCTTAAAGGAACCGTGGCCGAACGAGTTGCAAGAATTAGGGTTTATGGCATGTTGAACCCTGAAACCGCACAAGGGTTGCAGTTGTTCTCCACCCTTCTGGGCGAAAAAGAAATGCGTATTCGAAGAGCCGCTCTCGATGGTATTTCTTATTGGGTTGAAGCCAGCGGGCCCGCAGAAGAATCTAAAGATCAAGGCAATAACGCCCGTAGAAGAACCCAGGCAATTTTATGTGTCAGCACACTGCCTTTGGTGCAAACCGCATTGCAAGATACCGAGCCCGAAGTGCGTAAACGCGCTGCCAACCATGCCCGTATCAGTGGCTATGTTCTTACCTCGATGATTGCGGACCCCCTCGGGAAAACAGTTCTCGGCTCCAGCGACCCAGGATTGCCCACATTCGTTATGGATCGAAAGGCGGCTTATGATCTTGCGGTTGTACTTGAAAAAACAAGGCCTGCTTTGTTGCTTATGGTAAGAGATACAGATTTGGAAACGCGACTTTCAATCCATCGTGCAATGGAAGAGCTTGCGATGGCTCGCAAAGCATGGAAGAGCCAAACCGCTGCATACGATATCAAAGATGCACCAGCATTTCCTGTAACCATGAAAGAAATCATCGAAGAGTTATCGAAATCAATATCCGATTCTAATTTCAGAGTACGAAGAACTGCACTGGAAACCTTCGAGCTTCTAGGACCCGAAGGCGCTGCTTTTACCAGCAATATTATAAAAGCGCTGGACGATTCCGACAGGTTTGTACGCTGGACTGCTATAAGAACCTTGGTTGAAATTGGCTCTACTTCAAGCGCACAAGCATTGCCAAAACTCCGAGATTTGCTTCAGGATCCCGATGGCGATGTGCGCAAAGCAGCATCGCTTGCTTTATCCAAGTTGCAAGATAAGTAAGGCTAATCTTTCTTCCAAAGCCTGCCTTTTGTAGACTTATTATCGGGCTTCTTCTTATTAGGAGGAGCCTTTGCTTTTGTTTCTTTCTCAGGCGGGGCCTTTTTAATAACGCCTTTTTTGGGACCACCTATTTTCGGAGGAGGACCTTTACGCCCAGCTATCTTGGGCAGCAAACTCGTTTCACCTAAATCTTCACCTACATCTTCACCTACATCTTCACCTACGTCTTCCGATACATCATCCAAGCCTTGATTCTCATAAGCTGATTTTGAGAATCTTGCTTTTTTCACAGGCTCGATTGCGAATTTTTCTTCTACTACAACATCATCCTCAAACTTGTCGCCTGGCCCCAAGCGCGATTCTTTTCCTCGCATCACCAAGCGAATTGGTACATCGTTAAATGCCAATTTATCTCTGATATTCTTCAGTAAATAGCGCAGGTAGGGTGGATCAAAAAGGTCGGACTTATTCGTAAACAACACCACCGTGGGCGGGTTCGCATCCACCTGGCTTGCAAAAAATATTCTGGGCGTGCGATTCTGCCTGATAGGCGGGGGAATATCTTGAAATGCTTGAACCACAACATTGGTAATATCTGCGGTGCTAACCCGCTGGCACGCTTGTTTAAATAGAGTTTGCGCCAAATTTAAAACAGGGTAAACATTCTTACCAGTCTTTGCGGTAACAAATGCAATGGGAACGAAATCTAAACTAGGGAATGTTTTTCGCACATATTCCGCCATCTTTCCCGTCTCAATTCCCTTCTCGATCACCAGATCCCACTTATTGATCACAAAAACCGCAGGCTTGTGATACATCAGAATGTATTCTGCAAGCTGCTTATCCACCCTGCTGATTTTAAATTGGGGATCCATGAACAATAACACCACATCCGCCCTGCGTATCGAACGCTCTGCACGCGCAATCGAATAAAACTCGATATCACCCTTGATCGATCTCTTCTTGCGTACGCCCGCAGTATCAATTGCAATGAATGTTTGATTATCGCGCTCAAACCGAACATCCACACTATCCCGGGTGGTGCCTGCAACTTCGCTGGCAATAACCCGGTCTTCTTGCGCAAGCGCATTTATAAAAGTACTTTTTCCCGTATTTCTTCGCCCAACAATTGCTATCTTCAGCGGTTCGTGCTCTGGAGGCGCAAAGGTATCTCCGCCCTTTGGCAACAACCTTAATATCCATCTTAAAACTTCTTCTTTATGCCTTTTCTGCATCGCACTTACGCAGATCATCTCGGGAAACCCGAGCTGAAAGAAATCATTCGCCTGCATATCCAGGCCTTCGTGATCACATTTGTTAACCAACAGCAACACCGGCTTGCCATAGGTTCTTAAGGTTGCAGCTACCTTCAAGTCGGCATGCAACAAACCACTGCGTACATCAACTAAAAACAGAATTATGCACGCTTGCTTAAGAGCTTCTGCAATCTGCCCTTCGATATAATTGGTGAGGTTATCGACATCGTGGTTGCCCATGCCACCCGTGTCGACCAGTTCAAAATAGCGTTCATCCGCCTCAATCAAGCATTTGATACGATCACGGGTAACCCCTGCTGTCGGATCGACTATAGATATGCGTTTGCCCGCAAGCCAATTGAAAAAAGATGACTTGCCTACATTGGGCCTGCCCACGATTGCAACCGAAGGAAAAGCCAAGGGAATCTCCTGAAAAAAAGGTTATAATTCTATTCTAGTTACTATTGGCTAGAAATACATACCTTAAATATTCTTCGGCCCCTATTGCCAGACGGTATAATCCGAACTCATGGAAAGTCCCAGACCTTGATATGAACCCCAAATGAGGCCTTATTCCTTGTCAAAAAAGACGGTTTTATTGTGGTGGGCTTGCTGGTGGCTACTTCTGGTTTTATGGACTATAGGCCTACTTCGCCCCGAACCCATCCAATTGCAACATCACCTTATCAGCCCATCCCTTGGCTGGATTACTGCAAAGGGGCTGCACCTTGGGGTTTACGCCCTGTTAGCACTCTTTGCATCCCTTCTTCCTAGTTCACCATCTTTCAAACTTTTCTGCTTTATTATTCTAATGGTGCATGCTTTCGCTACCGAATTTCTCCAGCAATGGGTTAAGGAACGCACCGGTTCCCTTTCTGATGTTGCAATCGATTTACTGGGTGTAGCTTTAGGCCTCGGCGTCTGGAAACTTTACCGCTGGTTCGGGACAACCGGAAAAAAAGTCCCATAAAGATAATACTTCTAGCACCCCGGCCTTCGTCACCCTTTTATGTTTTAAGGCAGTGCGAAGGGTTTGCTTACCTGGAATATGATAGTTGTGACATTTTCCTAATGGCGTCTCGGAAAGAAGGATCCCTTCCACCTTTAATGCCAGCATTTGTAGCCGCAGGGGCTATGCGTTTAACGGCAGATCTCAACTTTTCCTCATACTTATTCTTCAAGCGCTCGTCCTGTACCTTATCGAGTTTCAATTCTTTCATAGTTTTTTGCAACTCCAAGAGCTTTTCAGTGATACTTACGATTCTTGGCGCAGCAGCTTGAGCTGAACTTTCATCCTTGACAGATTCCAAAACCGAGGCCATCTCTTCCATATTACTGATGAGGCTTTTAATAACACTCTCATGCTTGCTTCCCAGAAAACCGTTAGAGAAGAGAAAATAAACGCCATAGCCAATAGCCCCAAGAAGAATAAGTCCACCCACTGAAAGTCCAATGGCCAACCCTGGGCCCGAACCACTTTGCTTCTTCTTTTTCTTTTTGGGCTTGGGCGTTTCTTCCAGTTCTTCCTCCTCATCTTCTATGGGAGGTGGAGCCTGTTTTTTTGGGGCGGGCTTAGAAGGTATAGCCTCTTGCTCGCCGACAATAAAGCTTTCCTTGCATTTGGGGCAGATGATTTTTTTGCCCGGTGTTGGCGCATTACGCACCTTCAATTTGGCGAGACAATTTGAGCATTGGATCGCATAAAATTCCGATTCGGTTCCATCACTCGACATAAAATCTCCGACACAGCAAGTCCGATTGGGGGAAAGTAAATAACGAAGGACTAGATATATTACAAAGGTTCAGGACGCCTAGGTCAAGAAATATTCTTTTAAGGGGGAAGCAGTAAATGGGCCTCGGCGTCTGGAAACTTTACTGCTGGTTAGGAACAGCATTGCAATCGAATAGCAGTCAGAAATAATTACAACACTTTCTCTTGGCGATACAATTCGCTTTTGCACCCAAAATAGCCTACCCTTAGCCGCCTATATTTTTTGATTTTCTCAACTACCCGGGAATAATCCATTTCAAAAAAATCAACTTAACCATGCAATCAATTCATACTGACCCAAGGTTAAATGGACTACGATAAGCGTTAAAGGAAAACCCAAATGTTAAACTGAGAGTTCTCCGCAAACAAGAACGTTTCGAACACGATTATTAAGTTAAAATTTAAACTTTTAAGTTATCACCTAAGCTTGCAATCTTTCCCAAATCAGTTAACTAATCAGCAGATAAACATGAATATACACAATATTATAGTAACCTTAACCTGTGTTGCCTTGGTCTTATTGATGCCAACTTATTTAGTTGCGGAAGAATCATTTTTCAAAGAAAAAGAAAGTGAAAAAAAAGGCTCCGTTGAAGATGCAACTTTTTTTTACAATCTCTCTCAGTTTCTTATTCCGGAGCCAACCAAAAGTTTCACAACACCGTCCATCAGAAAACCTTTGCCTGATTCCGAAGTCTTTGCAAGCAATCCTTATACTTTACCCAAAGGAATGGTTTATCTAGAATCTAACCCTGTTTTTATCTCAGGCAAATCCAGTTCTGATCCTAAAACTTACAATTCTCCGACTTTGCTTCGTTATGGTTTGAATGATAATGTTGAGTTGCAATTATTTTCAAATTCATTAACGGTTGAATTCGATCATTCGAATCGAACGGGATTTTCGCCTATTGTCTTTGGGATGAAACTTCACTTTTGGGATGAGAACGCTGCTCTTTATTTACCCTCGGTCGGTTTGGAAGTCTTTCTTCAAAGTAGTTTTGGTTCTAGCTTTCTGAATACTGGGGTACAACCTTCGTTGAACCTTTTATTTGGCAAGGAATTACCATGGGATATGATTTTAGATGCCAGCGTGGGTTTTCAGAGTAACAATATTGGATTAGATCGTGGTGGGGATGGATTTGAATTAGAGGTATCTGGCGCACTGACCAAGAAAATCACTCATCGATTATCCTTTTTTACCCAAGCACTTTATGACGGCGCAGTTAACCCAGACTTATCCAACAATATTCTTGTAGGTGGTGGAGCGATTATTTATTTAACCAACTCCATCGCCATTTGGGGAAGTTACAATGCTGGTTTAGTAAAAGATCTACCACCCTATATTTCTTATTTTGGTACGGCCTTCGCTTTTTAATTTTTTTAATACTCAACCAAGTGGCCAACCCTGAGATAAGGTTTAAATCTACATTGGCAGGAAGGCCTTATTAAAGATTAATTTGTTGACGCTTACAAGAAAAAGCCCCGCCACGATCCCTCTGAAAGTGTTGTTTCTAGATAAGTCCACTTCCAGACTTTCTTCGAAAGATCTTCCGTAGATAATGAAACTGCTGCGGAACCTAGCAGATAATGGCGGAACCATGATACTTAGGATCATCAATTCAGCCTTGAAGCCTTTTAAGTTCTTAATCATTTAGTATTGATGAGCATAAATGCCAACAAACCTGAACCCGATTCAAACTCAAAAGCAGAAAACCCGAGGCCTAGGCAAAGGCCTTCCCCGCCTGCGATGAAGACAGTGGACTTTACAAAATCTTATTTTCCCGAAGGAAAAGGATAGAATTGAAATTCCATTCATTGTGGTTACTCTAATCATTCAGTTGGGTGCACTTAACACATGCATACTCGGGATACTAAAATCCAGACATATCTTGTAGCGAACCTAGAAATGCCACTAACAAGCCATCAGGTTTTCCTTCAGCTAGGTTCTTATGGGTGCACTTTTGAGGCAATTCATTAGCATTAAACGAAATCGAAAAAGATATATTCAAACAACCACAGGGGCAGTATTGCTGACCCGGGTGCCTTTCCATTGCAGATAGGCAAGAAGCAGAGCGCCAGCAAGGAATAAAAACAGGCTTACATTGCTTTCCAAAGAAACGGGCCTAGGGTCGCTGCGTAACAACTCATTAAGAAACCTGTGCATTGCATAGAACATCATCAAAATAGCAGTCAACTGCCCGACTCTTGTTTGAAACGGTTCGAAGGAAAGAAGAAAAAACAAAAGCAGAGCCATGCTAATGGTTTCATAAAGTTGTGCAGGATGAAGGCCCAAGCCATGGGGTTGCAAAATCAATTCTTGTTTGTCTTGAATTTTGAGTTGCAGAGTTTTCTTGCCTCTGGGCCAATCGTTGTTAAGAATCATCCCGAAATCGAATGGGTTCTTAACCATCTGGCCTTCGGCTTCAATGATGATATCACCTTCAGCAATCCCTGCTTTTTTCGCAGCGGAATCGGGCTCAACTTTGCCAACAACAGCTCCCTGTCCTTTTTGATTCTCTGAAAAAGTAAAGCCCGTTGCAGTTTGCAAACCAGCCCGCACAAGATCATAGCGAGCAGGTGCAGCCAACGGAAAATAAATGGCAATCGCTGGTTGCGAAGGCTCCACGATCTGACCAAAACAACAGCCATTCATCAGGCATCCAATTCTTCCAATTGCAATACCCAGGGCAACCGAAGGGGCGAGGATATCGATAACCAAAAGAGGCTCAATGCCTTTTGGTCTAAGGACCATGAACCAATAGGCAAAAAATCCGAGAGTGCCACCTAAAACGGAGCCATAAAGAATGATGCCACCATCCCAGATGCGGGGGAAATTCATCAGAAATTCTGTAAAGGTGAGTTTTTGTTCGTAAAGAAAAAGAGTTCTAGCGCCTAGAAGGCCCGCAACAAATATCCAAACAGATAAATCGTGCACGATTTGTGCATCAATACCTTTTGCTACTGCTCGTTTTCCTGCAAGCCAGGTGCATACGATGAAGGCAATAAAAAGCATCATACCAAAGCCATAAACCGGAATACCTTCGGGTGTAAAGCTGGTATAAACAGGTATACGAAAAAGAATCTGCATCATGCCTAAGGTTCCTTAACGGGTGCAGGAATGATTCCCACAGGTTTTCTTATATCGTAAATTAAAGGACTTATCGAGTCGGATCACCAGCTTTCTTCCCTTGGGGCTTTTTTTTATGGTATTGGAACCTAATAACCCGCAATTAAACTCTTCGATAATAAGCATGCGCATTAGCCCAAAAGTCTGGCCATTCCTCTCCACATTTGCATTTTCTTCAGCCATTCTTGTCGCTGTTGCTTGGTCTCTGCCCGATTCAGAACACAAAAACATAGTCTTTGGCATTCTGATGCTTCTCATTGCATCATCCTCATGGGTTCAATGGAAAAAGAGCTTAAGGCTTCATGTAACCAAAGGGACTTTGACCTTTCATTCCCCGCTGGGAATTATCACGCCCATCACCAATATTAGCCATGTTGCATTTGATCCCAAAGGGTCTTTGCAATTTTCGCTCTATGATCCAGAATTGATCTACCCACCCGAGAAAATTGGCTTGATAAATCAAACGATGGAAGAAGAAGGATATAACTTTGCGATCAAGGGTATTAGTAAACCACTTGCCATAAAAATCTGTAAGGTTTGCAATCTTAGCCCTGACTATTTAATTGAAAATGAATTGGAACCAGACGAAATACGAGATATAGAATCCTTTCAATCCGTACTAGCGCAAAAACAACCTTGGGCTCCCATAAGCTACACCTTGTTTGCAATTAACATCCTTATTTTTCTAGCAATGTTGTATGCAGGGGTTGATCTGTTCCAACCTACCACAGAACAACTTCTTAGGTGGGGCGCCAACGCGGGTCCAAAAACTATGGATGGCGAAGCTTGGCGGCTTCTTTCAAGCGCATTTTTGCACATTGGATTAGTCCACCTTGGTGTGAATATGTTTGTGCTCTGGAAAGTTGGGCCCTTTCTTGAAAGGCTATTTGGAAGTGTCACCTTTCTGATTTTTTATCTTGTAAGCGCAATAGGGGGCAGTGAAGCCAGCCTATGGTGGAACGAGTTTGGAGTAAGCGCAGGAGCATCCGGGGCGTTGTTTGGAATATTCGGAAGCTTGCTTGGATATTTATTGGCCAAGCCCCCGGGGATGTCTGCAGCGATTATGTCTCAGCTTCGATTTTGGGCAATAAACTTCATCGTTTTAAATATCGCATTTGTTTTTTTTCTTGCGGGGGTCGATCAGGCTGCGCATGGGGGCGGAGCACTGGCAGGATTTTTAATTGGTCTTCTTGCGGGGGCGATTCAAAAGAATACGATTTTAAAAACCCCGATTCTCAAGCATGGTATTTTGTTGCTTGCTGGAGTTGGGTTATGTTGGGCGAGTTGGTTTACGCTGCAAAAAGAAACTGCAGATAAATTTATAGCAATTAAGACCTTTGAACGATTCGGGAAAGAAGAAGAATCCCTGCTCGAGAAGTTTACCAATGGACAAAACCAACTAAGAAAAACCCAACTGACAGAAGATGGATTTGCAACACTTTTGGAAACAGAAATAACCCCGGTTTGGTCAGACTATGCGACAAAGTTTAATGGCTTTAAAAAGGTTCCAACCCGTTGGTCTGGTTGGTATCCTGATTTTGTTGTGTACTTAAATACTCAGGTGATGGCTCAGACCCTTTTAACGGAAGGGATAAAAACAAAAGACAAAAGCAAGGTGGAAAAAGCACACGAGAAGTTTTCAGAAGCAGGAGATTTAGTGATGAAAATAACCACCGAGATGAAAGCGAAGAGTAAGAATAAAAGCGAATAATAAAGCTTAATGCATATATCTCAAGGCTTGGTTTTTTGCCCTAAAGGCATGAGATTGATTTCCAAACCGCCCGCTCCTAAGTATTGATCCAACAAACCCAGGTTCCCCTGATCGCGAAGTTTTGCAAAGATCTTACTTCGTTCGTCCTGCCAAATTTGAAGTAGATAATCAGGGTTGGTTTTCCTGCCTTCGAGGTATTGCTGAAGCCTAGCGAGAAAGCGTTCTGCATCTTTACTGGCTTGTAGAATCATGTTGTTGGTAATAGCTAGGGTTTCCTGTTCGAGTCTGAATTTATCGGATTCTGACTGCCTGAGTTTACTTTCGGTATCCTGCTCTGCCTTGTTAAGCATTGTGGTTACGGAAGTTTGGGCCCTTGCAACAGCATCAAACGAAGGTTTGACTTCATCAGGGGGCGCAACAAGAGAAACACGAACGTCCAAAAGTTGGACTCCTAGATTACAGCCTTGGATTCTCTGTGCAGTTTTATTAAGTATTGCGGGGCCCATCAAAATCTTGCCTGCTAGCAATGCTTCATCAACGGTTTTACTTGCAATCCACATTGCAGTTTCAGATTCAACATAGCGTTTCAGAAATTCGGGAATGATAGGCGAATTGATTGCGAAATCAACTTCCATGCCCGGCTCTACTTTGTAATAAACAGTCACTTGAACATTAACGAGGTTGTTATCACCCGTAAGCATCTGGCCTGGGGGCAGAGGTTTGCCTCCATCATCTTCAAAAAATCCAACATTAATATTATTCACCTTATCAACAGCGATTCGATCAACGCGATCCATACCGTAGGGAAGACCGATGAAAAGGCCAGGGTCCGCAAGTTGGGGCAACGGCTTACCAAAGCGCCTGATAACTCCCTTTTCACCCGGCCTGATCTGAGTGAATCCAGTCAGCAAATAGAAGCCGAGTATGAGTGCAATTAAAACCAGCAGGGTTTTTCTCATGGCTTAACCCCTTTGATTTCGGGGGTTTTAATAGAGCCTTGTGGTGGAGAGAAAAGCAGGTCAAACAATTCTCTATGGGTTCCTAGAAGTAAAACTGTTTTGTTATCACCCAAGATGCGTTGATACTCTTCCAGCTTTTTGAGGAAGGTATAAAACTGGGGATCGCGGGATTGTGCCTGGGATCGCAATCGATCGGATTGAGCTTCTGCCTGGCCTTTCATGCGGATGGATTCTGCTTCGCTAGAAGCACGAAGTTGAGCGACATTTTTCTCGCCCGCACTGCGGATATCTGCAGCTTTTCGTTCTCCCTCGCTTTGGTACTGAGCCGCTTTTTTATCACGCTCGCTAATAATGCGATCGAAAATAGCCTGCCTGACTGCAGGCGGATGATTCGCTCTTCGCAGCCTGATATCAACCACCTCAATACCATAATCAGCAGATGCAGATTGTTGAAGAGATTTTCCATTGGCCCTGCCTGGTTCAAGCAAAAGTTTGGTGCGTAGAATCTCACGTTGTTTTTCAACCTTGCCCTCTTCGGTACTTACAAGGTCATCAAGTTCCATGGTGCCTATGGCTGCGCCAAGTTCTGAATTAATGCGCTGTGCCAAAATAGCTTTAGCGCCTTCAATGGTGTTTACGGTGCGAAGAAAAGTATCAACGCCCTTAGCATCGCGGATACGCCAGCAGATATATGCATCGAGGCTAAGAGTTTTATCGATGGTATTGCGTTGGGTATCGCGGGTGAGAAGTTCAACGCTTGGAAGATCGAAGAACTGGATTCTGCGATCAAGGCGAAGCACTGATTGAATGGGCCAGGGCAATTTAAAATGCAATCCTGCTTGCGCAGAATCAGCGCCATCAAAAGTTTCGAGGTGTCTGCCAAATTGAGTAAGGTAAACAAACTCAGCCCGATCAACAGTAAAAATGCACTGGGGCAATAAGGATAAAAGGACGATTATGGCGAGTGATATTAAAAAAGTTTTCATTGTGAAAGTCCTCCGTCATTGCTTTTGGGGGCAGGTTTTTGCCTATCCACAGGAGCAGAAGAAAAGCCGGGCATGCGGAAAAAGTCTGAAGGCATCAACCAAAGGTTGCTTTTAACGGGCTTATCAGAATCGAGAATGATTTTATCCCTGCCAGCAAGAGCAGAAGAAATAGCGTTCCAGAACCTTCTAAAATCAGCGAGTGCTTTCCAAGAATCTCTACGGGCCTTGAGTTGTTCCAAGGTAATGCGTGCAACCTCATCAGGCTTCCTACCTTCTAAAACTTCGATCAATGAACTGGTTATAAGAAGAAAATCATCGTAGGCAGAAGGGCCAACTCTACTGGAAAGAAGGGCCAAAGTAACATCAGCCTGAGCTTTAGTTTTATCGATAACCTCATCCTTAAAAGCTTGTGCGAGCCTCTCTTTTAAAAGTGCCCTGCCTTGTTCATCTGCAAGTTTGATTAACACTGCGCCTAGGGCATCGTTGATTTTTCTATCTCGCATTTCCATGGCTTGCGTAACTGCGTAATAAGATCGCACCACTTCCTGCGGAGGATGCAAATCGTGAAGTGATAAACCTTCAAGCCTAATGCCCATTACTGATGCATCAAGATTTGTAATGCGAGTTTCCAAAAGATTAGTGGCTTGAAATTGAAACTTGCCCCGATCCTCTGTCAACAATGCACCCAGCGATTTTGAGCCTACCAACTCACGTAGAATCGATTCTGTATTGGCGCGAAGTATTGCTTCGACATCATTGCAATTGAAAAGGAACTTACGAGGATCGGTGATTGCGTAACGAATACTTCCCTGGATTTCCATGAGGTTGCCATCGCCTGTGATCATAACGGATTCATCAGGGACTCGGTAAAACCCTTCGCTTTCATGCCGGCTGTTCCATGCGCCCGACTCTGATGTAACCTTACCGTTAGAAAGTGTACGAAACCCGATTTCGATGGTGCGTACTTTGGAAGGTTGAATGCGGGTGACTTTTTCGAATGGGATGGGTAAACGCCAGTGCAAGCCAGGTTCTAACTGATCATCCAAGAGGCGGCCCATTCGTTGCACCAACCCGATTTCATTAGATTGGATTTGCGTAAACCCAAAAGAAAGCCAGATCAAAAGCAATGTCGCAACGGTGGCTGCAAATACTTTTTGCCAGTTGTGGAAGATGAAATCGAAATGCTCATCGATATCGAGTAGACGATCAACAAATGCGCCAACTTTATCAGTGAATTTCGCAAACGAATTAGAAGCTGAAAGATTCGATTCTCGTTGATACCATAAAAGCCTCATCGAGTTCAACAGCACCGCGAAAGAGCCGAATTGATGATAAACCACTGCAAATAGTGGTGATTGCTCCATCCAATCGGTAGGTGCAAACAAAGGCCAAAGCCAGCCTGTGATGACAATCCCAACAATGTTGACACCAAAAGCGAAGTAAAGAATGTTCTGGTTAATAGTTTGCAAAGTTGCCCGAGAAAGCCCTATCAACAAAGGAAGAGAGCGAAGCGGATCGCCTAAAAGAACCACATCGCCTGACTCTGCAACGACCTCGATACCCGAGGGGCCACCCACTGCAAGGCCCACATTGGAACGTGCCAAGGCTGGAGCATCATTAATCCCATCGCCCACCATTGCAACCCGATGCGTGGAAGACATCTCTGCGATAATTTTTTCTTTGTCTGCGGGAAGCAAGCCGCCATGACATTCATCAATTCCTAGATATTTTGCAACTTGATCTGCAACGATAGATCGATCGCCAGAGAGAAGGGCGATGCGTTCGATTCCCATTTCGCGCAGTTTGGAAATAACGCCTGCAGCTTCTGGGCGAATGCGATCGCGGGCTCCAAACAATGCTTGAACTTTTCCATCGATAGATGCGACCATTACAGTCTGGCCTGTAGTTTCAAAACTCTTGATTGCATCATCTACTGGATCAGGGATGGTAATACCACGCTCAAGAAAAAGCCTTGGAGTACCAACAAGAATGCTTTTACCATCAATAAAAGCTTCGATCCCAAATCCGGGAAGTGCTTTAAAATCAATGGCTTGCGAAAGAGCTAGGCCTTTGCTTTTTGCAGAGTGAACGAGAAGCTTTGCCAAGGGATGTTCGCTGGATTGCTCAACACTTGCAACCAAGCGTAAGGCCTCATCAGCATTAAAACCATCCTCTGCAAACCAAGTTTGGCCAAGTTCTAATCTGCCCTCAGTAAGGGTGCCGGTTTTATCAAAAGCGAAGGCATTGATTTGTGCAAGTTGTTCGAGAGAGTTTCCACCTTTGATTAAAATTCCTGTGCCAGCAAGCCTGCCCATTGCTGCAATCATTGCTGCAGGAGTAGCAAGGATAAGTGCACAGGGGCATGCAACGACAAGGATGGAAAGAGCAGGATAAAGTGCTGCACGAAGAGCGGTATAAAAGCCAGGCTTGGGAAGTTCGGGATTACGAAACCAACCCAACTGACTTACGATTAAGAACGCAAGAAAGGTAATTGCAGCCAAGCCAAGAACAACAGGAAGAAACCATCGTGCAAGTCGATCAGCAGTTCGCTCGATTTTATTTTTCGAAGCAAGGGCTTTTACGGTAAGGTCGAAAACTCTGCCTGCAGCGGTATCATTACCAACTTTAAGAACCGTGAAGGTGAGCGCGCCCATGCCATTCAAGCAGCCTGCAAGAATGGTATCACCCGAAGTTTTCAGATGGGGAATACTTTCACCTGTAAGGGCAGCGGTGTTTACTTCGGAAGTGCCATCAATGATAAGACCATCCGCAGGAATGCGAGCGCCAGGTTTAACTCTGACGGTATCTCCAACTTTAAGATCTCCAACAAGAATGCGTTCTTCATTACCCGAGGCATCGAGCCGCCAGCATCTGCGCGGAAAAAGTTCGAGCATTCCCCGCAGGGCTTTTTGAGTTCGATCAAAAGTGATACCTTCCAGACATTCACCAACAAGGCCAATGAATACAACTTCTGCAGCAACGAGGGGTTCCCTAATTAAAATCGCAGCAATGCAAGCGATAGCGAGTGCAAGGTCTGCGCCCATTCTTCCCTGAAGAAGAGAATCAAGCGAACCATAAAGCACCCGTGCCCCGCCAAGAATCGCTGCAATAAGAGCGATACGAAAACCACGAACCTCATTGGGAAAAGAAGGGATGGCCAAACCCGTCCATAGTTCGATGCGGGATGAAACCCAGGGCAGAATATCCCACCCGATTAGGAAGCCAAGTATGACTGTAAGGAGGTAGAGTGAAGTTCTACTTTCACTTTGAAAAGCCTTGTCCGATTGAGAGATTTCACGATGCATGTTCAGGAAGCTACGGGTTAGTGTAAGATCAAATCAAAACGCAGCCGAGCTTCCTTGACAGATTGCGTACTTCCAATTTATGGGGTAAGTCGTGATGCAGTCAAGGAAACAATGTGAAGTATGAAAGAGAGATTTGTGTAGGCAGCGTCATAAATAAACCGGATATTGATGTTTAGGAATCAAGGAAAAGGTGAAAAGATGTCATATTTCCTGTTAATACTGCTGATATTGGGGCAAACAGGGCCGATTCAAGCCAAAAGGGAGCCCCACCCCCTTGCTCCAAGCCTTCCCCTGCTTAGCGAAGCCGAAGAGGCCCGCTATGATAAAATCGTCAATCAATTCATCAAGTATGATCTAGGCCAATTGCCAGGCGCTGAGGGTTTGAAGGCGAAAAATGATTTTTTGAAGCTCACTTCAGAGTCTATTCCAGCATTATTCCGAGGCCTGCAAACATCAGCAAAACTAGAGCATAGCTGCCCAGTCGCAATGATCAGCCAGAAGCTAAAAAGTTTCCTAATGAAATCAGAAGATGATGAATTGCTGGATTACGCACGGGATGAATTAACTTCCGCTTTGGAAGGGAGCAGGCACGCACCCTTGCTACAAGACATGAGGCTTGGGGTGACCATGAGAAGAAAAGTGGTACTTGCAAACAAGCCCCCGGTTCCCAAATGGTTGTTGAACATGACTGTCGCAGAAATGCTTAAATCATTGCAGGAAGAAGAAAACCAACAGAAGCATAAATTGATGGCACAAGAATTAGGAAGGCGTGGCGATCATGAATCGCTGCAGGGATTGGGATTATTTGCAGTAAGTTTTTATCCTGAAGTAAAAGAACCATCAATAAAGTTGCTGCAGGAAAAACTGCGAAAATTAAAAACACTAGAGCTGCAAGAGTTTTTGAAAGACGCCAACCCCTTGTTAAGACAAAAAGCTTCAGAGACCATGGGTAACTTAAAAGCGCTCAAGGGTGCGGAAGATTTGGTGCCCTTACTTTCAGATTCAAATGCAGCAGTACAAAAGGCAGCTCAAGGGGCATTGGTTAAAATAGCGGGTGGAAAAGACTTCGGTCCGGATGATTTCTCAATTACTGAGAAGGTGAAGAAATCGCAATCGGATTGGAAACAATGGCTGACAGAGCAAGGCATGAAATAAAAAAAGACAGGAGCATCCTTGCCCCTGCCTTATTTTGATTAGAATCAGAAGAAAATCATGGCCCGATAGCGATGGCGCCTTTTTCCCCGGTTCGGATGCGAACACAATCTTCAAGGGAAAGCACAAATATTTTCCCATCGCCAACCTGGCCCGTTTCAGGAGTTCTTGCTGCGTGCACAATGGCTTCAATGGTGGCTTCCACAAAAGCATCGGTAACCGCAATTTCAAGTTTAAGCTTTGGAAGTAACTTGATTTGAATCTCTGCACCACGATAAACTTCGGTGTAGCCCCGCTGCCTTCCACAACCTCGAACTTCGGTAACCGTCATAAGGTAAACATCGCGTTCGTTAAGAGCAGCTTGGACTTCCTCGAGTCGTTCGGGACGAATGATCGCAACTATCATTTTCATTTTTAAATACTCACTTCTAATAAGAAATATGGGATGAAGAGTTAGGGAGGAATTCCAGCCAGCTAGATAAGGCTGGCTGGTCTTCCGAGGAAATTACGCTTCCACAGTAGCCTTTACAGGAGTGTTCAATTTTTTCTGGAACAAATGCGACAGAGAATCCTTGATGTGATTCGGGTCGCCGCCCCTGAACTTGAACTTATTCCCATCGATGGTTGTAAGAAAAGGATAAACCTTCTTAAAATCATCAGTTGGTGGGGTTTTCCCAGCCTGACACATTTCAGACCAAGCTTTTCGAACATCATCTTGCTTGGGCCCATCAAGGGCTATGACATATCCCTTGACCTTGTTGGATGGTGCAAGTGCAGAACGAGGTTGGCCAGATTTAGCGGCTGAGAAAGTGGTGCCGAAGTCAAAGCCGGTTTCTCCGTGCTCCGTTTCATCAAGGCCCTCCGATTCAGAGTTAAGATCGGTGGTAAAGTTAAAACCGGTCATAACTTGAACGCCCATTGCAAGAGCATAGCTAAGGACGAAGGCGAACAAAGCTGAAAAAATGCTAGCTTTAATTTGAATCATCACCTGCCCGGTAGGAGTCCAATCCTTGAGCTTTGCGATGTTGGCTTTATCGCCAGCAGAACGATCTGGTTCAGCCTTCTTTTCAAGTTCAGCAATTTGCTTCTTGACGGTTGCTTCAGGGGTAACAAAACCATCCGTACCCATGGAGTTAACCGAATAGAAACAAAATACACCTGTTAAAATTGCACCTAGAAACCCACCAACGCCATGCACACCAAAGGCATCGAGCGTATCATCATAACCCAGAATTGATTTAACCTGAACTGCACCGTAGCAAAATGCGCCAGCAATTAAGCCGATAATCAAACCACCCCAAATGTAGACATATCCAGCAGCGGGGGTGACAGCGACCAAGCCAGCAACAATACCGGAGGCGAGGCCCAGAGCGGTAGGTTTACCTTTATGAAGATATTCCACCAACATCCAGCTTAACCCCGCAGCAGCGGCTGCAGCTTGTGTAGCAGCAAAAGCGGATGTAGCAAGGAAGTTGGAAGCAACTGCACTACCACCGTTAAAGCCAAACCATCCAAACCATAAAAGGCCTGCGCCAAGAAGGGTAAGTACCATACTGTTAGGTCGAACTACATGCGAAGGGAAACCGATTCGTCTACGAAGCGCTAAGGAACAAGCCAAGCCAGCAAATCCTGCTGCAATATGAACTACGGTTCCACCTGCAAAGTCGAGAGCGCCCCATTTGCCCAAGAGGCCAATCGCAGAACCACCTAAGCCAAGGCCTTCATCAAGTGGTTTGTCATAGAACCAGTCGAAAGCCCAAACCATGTGAGCCAAGGGGCAATAAACGATGGTAACCCAAAGAATTGAAAATATGGTGAAAGGAACAAATCGAATGCGTTCAGCAATCGCACCGCTGATCAGCGCAGGAGTGATGATTGCAAACATACCTTGAAAAAGGACATGGGTATAAACAGGGGTGCTGGTTGCAGGAAGAACCTCTCCAGTTTCCACACCCTGCAGAAAGAAAAACTTAGGGTGCCAGCCAATTAAACCACCATCGCCCCATTGAAATACGGAAGGGCCAAAGGCCAAACCGTAGCCGCATACGATCCAGAAAACACCCACCACGGAAAGGGAAGCCATGCTTTCCATCATGGTTGCAAGAACATTCTTTCGTTGAACCATACCACCATAAAACAATGCCAACCCAGGAACCATAAGCATGACTAATGCGGAGGAAGTAAGCATCCAGGCGTTATGGCCACCAAGTTTGGCCTCAGCAATAGCTGTATCAGCCTCTTCTTTTACTTTTTTGAGCTCTTCCGCAAGTTCAGCAATCGTCGGTGCAGGCTTTTCCTTTTCAGGTGCCGCCTGCGCATGGAGAGATGAGAGGTTGCTTAAAAGCAGAAATCCCACCAAAGAAAAAAGAACCCTTTTCATGTTTACAATCCTCAAAAGATGCAAAGTATTAAGAAAACACGGAAGATAAGTGAAGCAAACGGTATGCCAGCAGTGCCAGAAATCCAGATAATAACCCATAAAGTATTATTAAATAAGGACTTAAAGATTTTTAAAATAAAAATGCCACCAAAAGAATCTGGGGTTCGCTTAAAAGGCAGGCTGCAAACGCCCAACATCTAAGCACTAAAAAGTAGGTTTGGAATCAGGTATATGGCGTTCATAGGTCAATTCTGAACCAATAATCTTCGATTTTAAAGAATTAAAGGTTTGGCATTAACTTTGCTGATTAGATATCAGGATTTAGTTTTAGTCAGGTTCAAAAATAAAGATTTCGTTGTAAAGCAGGTGAAAAAACGTCCCGTAGCCTACCTATAATTAAGTAGGCCAGCATTGATCTCGGTTCATGTTTTGTTCCATTCCGGTAACTTTCATGAGGAGAAACAGTCATGGCACTATCAGAGTTCATACTCGCAGGAATGTTGTTATTATCCCCATTAGAAATGTCAGACTCCGAGAAATCAATTCAAGACGAAGCTGATCTCTCTCCATTCGTTCAGGCAATCGCCTTAAACTTCGAAATTCTAGATCCGCGTGAACACCAATACATTTTGCTTAGGTCATCTGATTTTCAATCGGATGTAAAACTCCTTAAAAAACGCTACAACGAGCTATATGATGCCCCTTTGGTGTTTGATTCCATGCGATTCCCTGATCGCTTAGTCATCCAAGAAATGCTAGGGTTCAACCGTGCTTATAGGCATCACCTTAGCGCAAGAGTGAATCTCGAGCCTGCATTTGGTGAAGATCTTCATGCAGTTATTAAAGAAACCGATCAACTCTACCAAGTTTGGGATTACATTAGGGATTCACGATGTGAGTATTACTACATAACGGTTCGCAGGCATGCCCTTAAGAAGGTATTAGAATCTATTGGAACCGAAGCCTTTTATAACGGTGTATACCCACCCAGCGTCCCAACCTGGAGGTTCGCAGCAATCGATTGATTTATGTTTTCACAATCCATCGCACTTCCGCAGTATCTTTTGGATAAATGCCCGCAAAACATATAATTAGGAATGGGTTATCCCCGACCCTGATAAAGCGGGTGTTTATGTTCCCAATAGTCGAATGATTCGGATTCATGTACAAAATGGATAATTACCAGCAAAACAATCCGCTGCACGGAATCACGCTCGAGAAAATTCTGACCGAGTTGGTTGAATATTATGGCTGGCAAGAACTTGGTAGCCGTATCACCATTAATTGCTTCACGCACGACCCAAGCATTAAATCGAGCCTTAAGTTTCTGCGTAAAACCGAGTGGGCCCGCAAGAAAGTGGAAAACCTCTATGTTTGGCATAACCTCAAATAAATGAACTCAAAGAATCCACTTAAATTAAGCGAACTCTTCGACATATCATTGACTATAAATTGCAATTAGCAGGAACGGTTTAGTATCTGATCTGTGATAAGATGCAGAATGTTTCTGAATGCCGAAGGAGCAAGTGCCTGTAAATCCCTCTTGCCAGATGCAATAAATTGTTCCGCCTTGTTCTTGGCGTAATCAATTGCACCAGAATCACTTAGAAGCTTTTTTATCTGGACTCTCTGTGCGGTAGAATCTTTCTCAAGCAAACTTTTAATCTTATTCTTTTCTACATTAGGGCCATTTTGCAAAAGCCATATGAGTGGCAAAGTAAGTTTTTTCTGATCGAGGTCGGTGCCAAGAGATTTGCCTGTTTGATTTTCATGGCCAACAAGATCAAGAATATCATCAGCGATTTGAAAAGCCATGCCCAGATTACGACCAAAACTAGCCATAGATTCAATCACCGCTTCACTCGCCCCAGCGTAAGCAGCACCTAATTCACAACTTGCAGAAATCATTTCTGCGGTTTTGCCATCAATGATATCAAGGTAGGTGGCTTCAGTGATGTTAATATCACCCGAATGAAAGCTTTGCAAAAGTTCGCCCTCGCAAATCCGGTGGGCACTTCTACCAATAACCTTGCAAGCACGGTTGTTTTCTAAATTACTAGTCATTTGGAAGGCGTTAGTGAAAAGGCAATCTCCAAGCAAAACAGCAGATTTGGTTCCCCAAAGGGTATGAACAGCGGGCAAATGCCTGCGCATATGAGCAGAATCCAAAACATCATCATGAACCAAGGAAGCTGTATGAATCAGTTCTACAGCAGCGCCCAAAACCCAATGGCTTTCATTGACTAAACCACAAGCATGAGCACAAGCAAGAAGGAGAGCAGGGCGAAGCCTTTTGCCTTTGTATTGACTCACATGATCAAGGATGTCGGTGAATTCTTTATGCCTAGAAATAAGCTCGCGCGAGATAATGCGTTCGACTTGTTCAAGGTCTGAACGAATCGGGAGCATTGAGTCATATCGTTCGGGAGTAAAAAATGTGGAGTACATCAATGAGGCGTTCATATTATGGCCCATTTCATGGAGATCGGAATGCGGTTTGTCATTATTGCCTGACAAATGAACCGCTCTTTCCACCAGTCTTTTCATCTAACCGGATTTCCGTAATGGTCATAACTTTATCCACAGATTTACACATATCATAAACCGTAAGGGCAGCAACACTAACAGCCGTAAGGGCTTCCATTTCAACCCCTGTCCTGCCAAATACTTTTACCACTGCAGTTATTCTAAGCAAGTTTTTCTCAAAAAACGAGAAATCAAGTTTTACACCCGTAATTGCCAAGGGATGGCATAGAGGAATGAGATCCCAAGTTTTCTTGGCAGCCTGAATGCCCGCTAGCCTTGCAACCTCTAAAACATCACCCTTAGAAAGCTCTTTGTTCCGGATTAACTCAGCCGTAGATTCTTCCATTCGAACAATGGCACTAGCCCTAGCAAGGCGTTGGGTTTCCTCTTTATTCGAAGTATCCACCATTCTGCTGGCGCCCTGATCATCAAAATGACTTAAAGAAGCCATATTTGCCCCTTTTTTAGCGATATCTGGGAATATTTGGATCAATTTCACAAGACCAAGCCTCAATGCCGCCAGCAAGTGAATAAGCAGGGGTTATGCCTGCATTTTCGAGAATTGCAGCCCCAGATAAGCTTCGAACCCCATGATGGCAATAAACAACAACTTTAGCATCTTTAGGAGGTGTTACCTCATCCAAACTATTGGAAAGGTCGCCCAAAGATACCAAAACGCTATTAGGAATGGCAGCGAACTGATTTTCCCAAGGTTCTCGGACATCAAGAAGATAAATACTATGCCCCTGATCGAGCCATTCTTTAAGGGTTGCAGGGGAAATTTGAACCGGCATAAACTCTCCAGATTGATCTAAAAGTATTTTAGGGAAACAAGCCCCGTTTGATCTTTTCACGGGCTATTTTCTCTACCCCCAAGGATAGAGCCGCCAACCTCATCGATATTTTCTTGTTCAACGCCAAATCTCGCACCCGCCTGAATGCATTAATCATCAACTCATATAATTTATGATTAACCTGCTCTTCGCTCCATAACAATTGCTGAATATCCTGCACCCATTCAAAGTACGAAACCGTAACACCACCCGCATTACACAAAATGTCCGGGATTACATAAATATCACTTTTACTAATGATGGCATCCGCCTCGGGGGTAGTCGGGCCGTTGGCAGCTTCTGCTAGTATCTTGCACTTAAGCTGTGCAGCATTCTTTACATGAATCACTCTTTCAAGTGCAGCAGGCACCAAAACCGTGCAGGGAAGTATCAGCATTTCATCCGCATCGATCTGCTTTGCTTTGGGGAAGTCCTTAAGTAAGTTACCCGCCGATACAAAATTTTGCAGCTCAACGATATCGATGCCAAGGGAGTTATGAATTGCGCCATACCTATCCGAAACAGCTATAACCTTAATCCCTTTTTGAGAAAGTTCAGCACAGGTGATCGCCCCAACATTACCAAACCCCTGAACCACAGCAGTAGCTTCCTCAGGTTTAATGTTGAGATCCTTCAGCGCTTCCAAAATACAAAAGGTAACACCTCGTCCTGTAGCTTCTCTGCGCCCTAAACAACCCCCTAGCTCAACGGGTTTCCCTGTTACAATTTCCGGGCACGCATACCCCACCTTCATGCTGTAGGTGTCCATGATCCAAGCCATGGTTTGCTCATCGGTACCCATATCAGGCGCCATTACATCCATTCTCGGCCCAATAATAGAAAGAACTTCTTCCGTAAACCTTCGGGTAAGTCGTTCTTTTTCACCAATTGAAAGAGACGCTGGGTCACAAGTGATACCGCCTTTGGCCCCGCCAAAAGGCAGATTCATAATGCCACACTTCCACGACATCCACATGGAAAGTGCCGCAACTTCGCCCAAATCTACAGAAGGATGATAACGCAATCCGCCCTTGGAAGGCCCACTGGTAAGGCTATGCTGCACCCTGTAACCATTAAAAACCCGGGTGGACCCATCATCCATGCGAACCGGCACACTTACAATCATAGCTCGCTTGGGGACCGAAAGCCTTTGCAGAATGCCCCGGTCGATTTTCAAAAGTTGAGCCACCGATTCCAATTGGCTTAATGCCATGCGATATGTGGCAGAGGATTCAAAAACAGTGTTTGGCGAATGGTTATTTTCGCTAGAATGACTATCGTTGTTGGCCATGGGCATTAAATCTCCACTAGCATTAAAGAATCAAGCGTACCAAAGATCAACGACTGGTTTAACCGCATAATATTAATTCTATGGGCATAGCCTACAATGGAGTAAGAGGAAGGTAGAAAAGTATGAAAGAAATTCTAATCATTGGGTGCGGTTATTTGGGAAATGTCATTGCTGCTAATGCAATAGCCAAGGGAATCAAGGTATTTGCAACCACACGAAGCCGTGCTGATGCGTTGATATCCAAAGGAATAACCCCGGTTATTTGCGATGTAACTAATCAGGATAGTTATGCCAACCTTCCTATCGTAGACGGCGTGGTT
>Ga0208856_1000029_pt1 | contig 63755 bp, 64 predicted proteins | sample LakMenEpi13Jul12_FD_150690 | JGI IMG/M metagenome (GOLD analysis project Ga0208856, IMG submission 150690) | Freshwater microbial communities from Lake Mendota, WI - 13JUL2012 deep hole epilimnion (SPAdes) | ecosystem: Environmental > Aquatic > Freshwater > Lentic | place: Lake Mendota, Madison...
GTTGCCATTTAATTTGATTTTATGGTGCGATACAGTTACAGCATACATCAAGTGCGCTTACAGTTGAGTAGCAAAGTGTAACCTCTGTTCCACAACCGGAGCAAGCTGACTGAGCCTGCAATACTCCGCTGACTTGTTCTCTGACAATACTATTGTCTGAGTAGAATCCATCAGGAGCAAGAGTTGTAAGTCCTACGTTGGTGTAAACTGCAGTTGCCGTAGCAAGTGACGCAGCGTTTAAGTAATAAGTTCCTTGTGTTGCCATTTTATTTTGTTTTAATCATTACAACCGCAGCAAGCATCCAACACGCTTATAGTTGAATAGCATAAATCAAATGCCGGTGGAGGTACATCGCATCCGCAACAAGAGTTGTTTATGTCTACATTGGAGTAGCACAACTCAAGTGGTAAAGAGCTTCTGTAATCCCATATCAAATATAAATATTGTCCGCTGCTTGGGACGGTAAAAGTTCCTGTATAATATCCTGCTGCTCCTGTTGGTGCAACTGTTGTAGCTGCTGCAAGTAAATTTGCAATGCCAACCTGAGTGTTAGGGTATAGTGTATTGCTTCTTAAATATCTAAACTTATTGTAAGAAGGGTTAAAATCAAACGTGTCAAATCCTTGCTTGTTTGAGATTAACTCCATTGCCGCTCCTGAAGGAGGGAATCCACCTGTGCCTTGAGGACCAATGATAATATTGTACTCAGATACCACAGGACTTTGAGCAGATGAATCAAATGTTACAAGTGTAGACTGAAGAGGTGAAATAAATCCTGCATCCGTATACCTGTACTCATTATGGATAAACTTACCGGCATCGGCATTGCTTGTTAAGCAGATGTTGACAATACCTATCTCGTTTGCTTCTACGCAGTTTACAAGTACACTTACATTGACATTGTCTGTGGCAATAACATTAACAATAAGCTCATTAATAGCGTTACTGTTTTTGGCTATTGTAAGAGACCCTGATGTAGTTACTAACCCTGAAGAAACAGTAGTTAACCCATAAGTTACCACCACCTCAAATTCTGCAGTTGATGATGGGTCTACCGTATAGTCAACGATACAGTCTCCAACAGAGGTATCTTCAAATATCACCCCATACTGCCTGTTTGATCCTGCTTCAATAGTGAAGTCTTGCTCGATACCGCAACTATAAATAATAGGAGGAATAGGCACAGAGCTGTCGTTAGTGGTGAGCACATACTCATTCATATATGGGTCAAACCCACCAAGCTTTTGAGTATTGAAGGATTGGATAAAGTTATCTCTAAACCAAGTCCGCATACCTTGCTCAGACACCACTCTTAATTGGTCTGTGCTATAAGAGTTTCCAATAAGTTGCAGTACAGCCCCACGCTTTACGTCTGTAAAGTATCTATAGTAACCCCATTGTACATAGCTTTCAGGATGGAAGCTGATACCATACTTCTCAACACGAGCAATTTGAGTACCCAATACTTCAGGCACGGAGGTAATAGCACCACCGGCTGCAGCATCTGAGAGTAAGTTCTTACCTGCAAGTACGTATGAAATCTTATCTTCTTGTAGCGTAAGTACGTCAGTCTCTCGTCCATCTAACTTATAGATAGGACCGAATGATACCTCTAAATATTTGTAGTTAAGCAGTCCTAAATTGAACTCGTTTAATTTATTAACATTTGACTCAAAGTTATACACACCACTGTATGTGATGTCAGCAAAGCGCCTTGTTCTCTTGTATTGCTGTACCGATATGGACGTTACACGGTTGCCAAGATTAAAGGTCTTGCCAATAATTGAGTCACGAATCTTATAGCTTTCAGCACCATTACCAAAACAGAAACAGTTAAAGAACTCTGTGTCTATTATTGCCGGCAAAGATGCAGTTTGGTTCTGTATGTTACCCAAATGTCTTCCATTGGCATCAATGCCAAAAGATAAATGATTCTCAAAGAATATATCAGGCAATGAGTCAACGGGTTGTGTCTCGAATATTAAGGTAGTCTCAGCTCTAAACACTTCAATGTTTACAATGACAGTAGATCTACGCTTCTCTCTCGAAGCCACACCACCACATCTAAGAGTACCACTGACAATAAGCGTTAGCTGATTATTGGCAGGATTGCGATAGAACCTATAATAGTTTTTACACAAATCAGTTGAAATGTCTGTGTTGTTTGATGCAAGTGTAGGTATAAATTCATTTTCAACAGGACATTCATTACCCCCAACCTCTTGATCTCCATCATCAAGTATCTGTTCTACGTTGTCTCCAATCCACCACTCCATCATATTATCATAATTGGCAGAAGAAACAAGCGTTTTCTCTAAAGTATAAATACGCCTCTCACAAGCTCCATTACCTTGACCAACACCAAGACGCTGAAACTTAAAATATAATTTAATTCTACTACCGGCAGGTACAGTATAATCAACCCAAGCACTTGTTGCCGTATCAAATCTGTTCATTGGGTAGTTCAAAATAGGATACTCTCCTGCATCATTTTGATCTACCTGTTCGTTACCCGGTGCAATAATTGAAAGTTCATCCTGAACAACAGCAAAGCTGTTTGGATTAATCTTCATATACACCCCCGATGGAACAGGAATATTTACAGTAGGATCAAGTTCACTTGGTATCTCAATGAATCCTGCTTGCTTAGCTTCTTTCTCAAGCACTGTTGCGTATACGCAATTATTTGTAGGTCCACTTGTGTCAGCCTTTACGATAAGCCTATCACCCTGCTGTACCTTACGTGCGTTTTCTCCTTCAAGTAAAAAGTATGCGTTATTACTTAGAGGGTCATCAAAGAAGATACTACTATATATGGTATCGTAACTTTCCTCGTCAGGCTTAATAACAAACTTATATCTCTTAGCCCAAGCCGGAGCTATCTGAGTTGTAGGAATAGTTACCCTAATAGAGTTCTTGGTATCAGATGCAGAGCAAGGAATGTGTACTGTATTTCTTGGACTAACCAAGGCTGTAGTAGAACGACCAAAGTCATCCATATACACGATACCAATCTCATACCCACGATTGCTATGCAAGCTGCGTGGTGAATTTATTTTTTGATAGAAAGCTTCTGCAAAGTTTACTGAGTAATACTCATACACATTATTTGTTGGTGTAGTAGTATTGTCAACATATCTCATTGCAGGAAACTGTAGACCAATTATTTGACTTGCAGGTGTAGTAATAATGCTTATTGGCTGACCTGCAGCAGAAATACCACTCTGAAACTTTATTAGTGCGTCTAAGTTGTTTGGTAGTGCACAGTTAAGCTGATCAGTAAATGTTGTCCCATTACAAGAGTTTGCTATAGGCTGAATATTTGCAATTGTTCCAATAACATCTTGAAATGCTACACTTGTAGCCATCTGATAAACAGAAGTATATGTGGTTGGCAGTGTAAACGTAAGCGTCAAATTAATGTTCTCGCTTGTCTCTGTAGGGAATGGAGTGCTCCCTGCAAACATATTGTGCGTAAGCCTTACATCTAATGTAATTGAAGAACCTGCAATAAGCTGTATGCCTGTTAGGTTAATATTTACAGTTGCATTTGGAATAGTTTGATTACTACCAAAACTATATACGCCAACTGAGGTAGTGTCGGGTAAGCTTGAAGTACCAACCAATTCAGAAACTGCAGAAGCAACGTATTCAAGTTTAGTTACGTTTCCATTCTTATCAACTAAATCGTATCCCTCAACATAGTTCCCATACATCAAACGATTGCCCATAATAGTTTGGGCTCTTGCAAGAAGCGGTACGTTATCATACAATCTAAGCAACTCTGATTCGGGAAGTACAGTAAATATTTTGCTATTTGTAAATGTAAATGTATAGTTTGTATTGTTTGCAAGACCAAGCTCAGCCTTATCAAGCTTCTCAATAACCTTAACAATACTTGTCCCTGCTTCTTTGAATAACAGGTCAATACCAACAACAAGCGGACCGCCTGTATTGTATGTAATGATAGCAGTATTGTTTATGTTGACCATCCCCTCGTTGAGGTAGCTATTAATACTGAACTCAAATGGGTTTGGCGAAAATGCAGGAGCAGACCACTGAGATGTTGCAGAATATTCACCATCTTGATAACGATAACGATATGCAAAGCAGATAAACCTATCTACCATAAAGTTATCTTGCTGACCGGTTCTTATCTCACGAATAGCAGGAGCTGCAATTGGCGGTTTCTTAATTACAAGCAGCGACTCTGCACTAAATTGGTCTATGTTACCAATAGGGTTGGCATAGTTTCTTGTTATATTAAATACTCTTGGAGGATTGTAATTATCAGTAAAAAATATCAACTGATCAATAAGGTCAACACCTGTAATTAAATACTCAGGGCTGAAGTTTAGCGTGGTGTTTACACCACCCCCATCGTTAATGCTTATTACGTGATAAGTAAGAGCGTTCTGTATTGTGTTATATGACACAATCATATCAAGCTTACCCGTTGCCCCTACAGAAAATGTGGGGTCGTGGACAAACCAAAAGATTCTTTCGTTTGCGCTATCATCAATTGCGCCAATACATTTTGCGTTTGCGCTAAGTGGTGTACTATTGATATACCGCAGTTGAGTCAGCGCTACATTACCTTTTGTGTTTTCTATTACACCAATCTCAGCTTGCTCAGTAGAACCCATACGGACGTTGAGCGCATCAATATACTCTCCGTTTGGAACAAGTCGCTCGTCTACGACCTTGTTCATCCTACCTGATATGAAGTTCCTTGTTATGTTTGGCATATTATTTCAACCACTTGTCCATACCACGCAGGTTCATAAGAAGTCTGCCCGGATGAATGTTACTCATTCTAATTTTTGCGTTGCGAAGTAAAGCCGCTTTTTCTTTACGAGCACGAGCAATAATGTACTCTTGTACACCAAGCTTTGAATTAAGTATCTCGTATTGAATATATGCGTATATATACTTCTCAAATAATTTATTAACGCTGACAATTGAATCATCACCATTCTCCATACCATCAGAGATGTATTCGAGAATGACAGATTGATTATACATATCAGAGTTAAAGTTGATAACCCCCATTCTCTGATCAATAGCAAACGTAGGGTTGAAGTTTGCGGTCTCTGTATTAAGACCATAGCGCTCACCGAGGCTATAATCAAAATACCAAACCCCATCTATATCCCATCCATACTGCCCGTAGTATGGACCGGGATTTAAGTAGATACTTTTTTTGATTCCATCTAATCGCTGCAAGTCAATCTGTGAAAACTGAGGAGACAGCGCATTACCATTTTGGTCAAATAATATTTTTCCTGTTTGGTCTTGCAAGTATGCAAGAGATGACAGGATTTGAATGTTCTCTGTAAGTGGTCTTAGGTATCCGTCTTTGTAAAGATTAACCCTTACCCAATTCACATAGTCGGATGGAAGAATATAACGAAGCGTATCATCAACTGTAAGCTGCAATACTTTTATCTGCTTGAACGCATCGTAGTTGAGCTCCTGTATGGCACGCTTTGCGTGAAATAATATTTTGTAACGCTCTTCATTATTTACAAGAGAATGATTGCCTGCATACATCAACATAAAGTTGTTGACAATGTCGAACAGACTTACGTATTGGTACGAACCCCAATTGACATCTGTAGGCGGTACACCGTTGTTCTCGTAATATTTATATTGACTAATGTATGCCATAATTATTGCGATTGTTTTTGTTCTTCAGCAGCACCGAATTGAACAGCCATTATCTCACGAATAGACATACCTGCGTATTGAAGAATCTTTGTTACAAGCTTGAACTCATCTTCTGCAGGAACTTCAAAGTCTTGATAGTCGGGCTGCGATTGGTCAAATACCGGCTCGCCACCTGTTAAAGAAACGAATGTCCATTTAGGGTCTTTCGGATACCTAAAATAATTTGCATCAACTTCATTCGGTAGGTTGATGGTAGATGGAAATACTGTAAGTACGCCACCCTCCTGCGTATATGCAGGATACTGTTCTGTTGGAGCCGTAAGATTTGACGTAGTAAGCATTGTGATTTTATTATGCGTTACCTTCTCTGCCTCTCCCTTGAATACACGTGGAGATACAGATGCGTCATAGCACATAATCTTATTAATCATAAAATAGTCAAATCCTGTAGTAGTAATAGACGGAAGAAAAAATCTGTTTGTTGCAGGCGCAACTTGCGTAAGCGTTGAGGTTAAAGCAAAAACTTCCATCGCCTCTTCTATAGGCTTTCTTTGATCAGCGTAATCTATACCGGACTTTCTTAGGTTCTCTAAATTAACTACGTTGTTGTATTCAGAAAAGTATTCTTCAAATACTTCAAGCTGAGACTGCTTGGCAAACAGGTTAAAGTCTGCCGGTGATATATACCCGTAGTTATTTTTATTGAGAATGGAAAGTACCGTATTTCTGACGGAATTTATCATTATAGTCTTTTTACAAATATAAACAAAAAAAGAGGGTATAGAAATACCCTCTCTACCTAAACACTATGAAACCATTAACCTATGCTAAGTTACTTTCAAGCATCTTGAGGGCATCAATCCCTTCGTCCGTCTTCAGGAACTCAGCAACAGTAAAGTATGGGTCTTGGGCATACGGCACAGTCAGCATTTTCTTCTTGTTAGAGCCGGTATTAAACCATACTTCCTTCTGTCCATTCCTGAACGTCAACAATTTATTCTCAAAGAACACGTGTACACTTGATTGAAGCTTCAGCATTGGGTCCCCGAGTACGTTTAAGAACCCTTGGGGGTCACGCTTGGCATAAATCAGTACATCTCTTTTAAGCTCAGACGTTGTAAACCTCGATGGGTCTTTCCCAAAGAGCACTCTTGATACGCTCTCAAGCTGCTCCAAAGAGAGCTGACGAGCTTGAATCAAGGCATCCACCTCCGCACTTAAACTCTCTACCTCTTTCGCAGCATCTTTCTCGTGGTCTACCTCAACAAATGTCCTACCATTTAACGGGTGGTAGTACAAGAACTCCTGTAGAACAGGATTACTCTTAGGAACCCTAAGAAACCCGTTCTCGAATATAACAGGTTCGACAATGGCATTACCGTCTTGCTCGTCTTCAAAAGCGGTCTTTTGGTTGATAGCGTATCGCAAGGGGCGGTTGACATTGTTTTCTTCATCGAACCAAAGTAATGGGTAACGTCTTGTATTTCTTGAAGGTAGCGTATACGAAAGGGGGGCTACGTCCCCTTTAAGCTTGTAAATCCTGTCGGCAGGAACCAATTTCTTTTTCATTAGATTTTAATTTGATTAGATTAAAAATAAGGGGGAGTGTCTTTGAAGACACCCCACCCTTTATTGTTTTTCTTCGGATTATGAACCGTAACGGAACAATACGAAGTTGTTAGCACCCAAGGTACAAACGCAACGCTCAGAGAGGAAGTTTACCTCCATTGCATCGAGGTCGCTTGTTTGAGCACCACCGGCAGAACCTGTGATCCAAGTCTTGTATCTACGGTCTTCTGTTTCAGAAGCACGGTAGCGTACGTGTAAGAATGGACGCTTAGCGTTCTTGCCAAGGATTTGGTCGTACACGGTAGTAGAACCGGCAGGAACCAATAGACCTGTTACAGTGCCTGCTGCTTGAGCACCTGTAGGAAGACCACCACGCATAGTAGGATCGTTCAGGTACTTCCAATCAGACTTGTAGAAGTCATAACCTCTGCGGAAACCGCTGAAGCCAAGGTTCAAAGCCATATCCTTGTCGTTGTCAAACAAACCGTAAGATGTACCGTTTGCTCCGTAGCTGTTCTGAGCAGCCAACATATCGTCAATGTCAAAGCTGAAGGCACGGTTAACGAAGATTACGTTCTCTTCGATAGAACCTTGCTTGTCAAGACGAGAGATGATGCTGTCGAAATCAGCAAGTGTGGTTGGGTTTCCACCGCCCCATACGTTACCACGGCTGTTTACTACATAGAAGATTCCCTCAGAACCTTTGTTACCGTAGATTGGGTTCAAAGAAGCGTTAGCAACACCTGAACCTGTCTCAGCAGGAACAGCCTCAATCATTGCAGTCTCAAGGTAGTCCTCAAAACGCAGACGAGTTTCGTGCTCGCTCTTCAAATACCAAAGATATCCGGTAGCACCGTTCTCAGTGGTTACTTCAACCCATCCAATCTGAGCCATATCAGAACCGCTTACAGCGTACTTGTCCTTGATGATGATTGGAGAGTTATCGAAGATTTCATCTTCTGCTTCCAAAGAACCGATCATTCCAACAGTTCCTTTCTTGAACTCAGAACCATAAATCCATACAGACAAGGTTGCAGAGCTACCAAAAGTTTGACCACCGGCTTCGTAGTAAGCAACATCGAAAGTACCTGCAGTGGTGTTCACAGCAGTAACGATGCCCTTGTTAGAAAGACCGTTAGCGTTGTCAGAAATAAATACAGTCTGACCGGCACGGATAGCGATACCACTTACGTTAGGGTCGCTTACAGTGATGGTTGCAGAATCTGCAGCAGCAGCCGCAGAAGAGGCGCAATCTACATACTTAGTATGCAAACGTCCTTGTTCAGCCCACTTAATCATATCAGAGTTAGAAGGCATTTCAGCTCCTACCAAACGAAGGAAAGAAGCTACAGTACGATTACCGTAACGCTCAAACTCCTTCTCATAAGTATCAGGAAGATACTGATTCAAGAAGTTGAAGTTGGTAATGTAGTTAGTCGAAAGGGGCACTTGCTCCGCACTTGGCTGAAGCTGATACCCGGGTGATGGTAATACTGCCATTGTTGTAAATTTTTAATTTATATTTTTTTAATGCTGCGGATTTTTAGACTCCTTCCGGAATCCGGTGCAACCGCCTTCACCTGCATCCCCCCTTTATTTACAACTTCAGGCGCTCTACGCTCTGACATATTTATGTTTTTAGTCTTACGCATTACGTCCTCTGTTGCGTCTGCCTGTCCTTGTTCATAGAAGTACTTGGCAAACCTATCAGGGTTCATCGCTATGGCTAAAGCCTTATGGTATCCTGCAGCGTCTTTAATCAGTCCGCTCTCATCCAAATACTTGTTGATAAAGTTTAGTGGAGTCGATTGAGACTTCTTTAACTCTGCAGCAGACCCGGGAGAAAACACAATCTTCTTGTCGTCAATGGCGAACTCAAAACCTTTGAAGTCTTTACTAAAGACCTCCTCGGACTTTTGGTCAAACCATTTGCGCTTACGCTCGCTTTCCTCCTGCAAGGTTTTTGCCTGTTGTGTATACTGACGGTACGCCTCAAACTCTTCATTATCCTCGGGAGATAAGCCATTTGCTCTTGACTCAAGAGGCAGCTTGTATTTCTCCTTCTGATCATTGAAGAAGCTCTTGGCTTCCGCAATAGCCTTTTTACGTGCAATCTTTACCTTCTTAATCTTGGACTCATCATCAATGTCTTCATCGTATTTGTAGTCCTCCATTAACACATCAATGTCTTCTTTATCAAGACCCTTCTGTGTGGTGGCAAGATATTCACGAAGAACTTGATCAGGGTCCATTGAATCGTAGTCCTTGTTAACCTTAACAAAGTCATCGAATCCACGCCCTGTCTCCTTCTTAAATTTCATATAAGCAGCCACATCTTCGGGAAGGGGCTCAGACTCTTGGCGTTCTGATACCAAATCATCGAAGGAGTTAATCTGCTTATTGTAGCGTTTTCCAATATATGAAAGAACTTGCTCCTCTGTTAGTTCAGGCTCCTGTGCCGGAGGCTCTTCTGTTTTATCAGCAGGAGGCTCTATGTTTGACGTGTCAATCTTGACATCATCTACAACCTCACCATTCAACTGCTTCTCGTGTTTCTCAAGAAGTTCTTTTTCAACTTCCTGTACACTTTTGCCCTCTGTCGCATCAAGTGCTCTTACTTTAATTTCCATTAGATTAGATTTAATTTGTTACAAATTTATACAAAAATTGCGAAAGTTTTAGCGAGGTTCAAACTCCGCTAAGTCAAACCCATCAAGGCTGTCCTCATTGGACTCAAAGTCCATAGGGGGCAGATTGTTCTTCCTTTGGTTTATGAGCTTAGACTGTTCGCTATTCTGTTGACTTATACGTCTTGCCTTCTCCTTTTCCTTCATATCCTCCCTGCTCATTAAAGCGGACTCCTTAAGACCACCTAACTGCATTTGGTATTGGAACTCCTCATTCATCAGCATCCGCTTCATATCAGCCTCAGCTTTAAGTCTCTCAATGTCAAATGCCACCTCAGCCTGCTTGATCTGCATCTTAGACTGAGCCTCAAGCTGTATCTTTTGCATAGCTGTTTGAGCTGCAATCTGTTGAGCTTGAAGCTGTTGTTGAGCCATCATTGCCTGCTTCTGCATTTCCATCTTTTCCTCACGCTCCTGCTTCTTCATTCTCTTGACCTTTAGGAGTTGGTTTGCAAGCTTGATATTCTTAAGCTCTCGTATGTCGATGGCATCCTCAAGATTAATGTCTCCCTTAGAAAGAGCCATCTGAATGTTCGCCTCGAGCTGAGCCTTCTGCTCTTCATCAGGAGACACTTCAATAAATACACCAAAGTCGTATATATACAGGTCACTGATTTCGTGGAGTATAGATACATTGTACTTTCCAATCTTGTTGGCAAAGTCATCTTTGAAGTCAGCATATTGTAAGATGTCTGCAACACGGTAGGTAAGGGCTTCAGCAAGCGACCTATAGATGAATAAGCCTCCTTCAAGAATGTGGCGTGTAGCCGTATTGGAGTTAAGTGCAGCGAGCTTTTGGACCCCTACCAATGCGTTAGGGTCAGGCGTAGAGCCATCCCTCGCTTCATTCAGACCGGTTACCGATCTGATCATATCAAGGTAGTGATTGTAGTTTGCTATCAGCATCTGTGTCTTAGCAGCTCCTGAGTTGGAGGTAAGTTGCTGAATAGGAACCCGAGCGTTATTAAAGTCACCTTCTTGGGTATAGCTACGTCCAATGACGCTACCCGTTTGGAAGTATAACCTTAAAGCATCCTCCGGGTTGTAAGCCTGTCCTGTTCCAAGGTCAACCTCATTGAGACCATCGGCATCAATGAATACACCATCGGGGACAGTACGAGCAATAACTTGTTGCAGCTTAAGGTGAGTAAGCTGAATCAGGTCAGCGAATGGTATCATTCTGCGGACGAGTGATTCAATAACACCCTTATACATACGAGGTGCTACTGCTACATAATTAGGTAGTGCGTGTTGAGAAGTTGATTTAGGACGAACCATATTTTCAGCCATCTGCCACTTGAGCAAGATGTTGGTTCCCATCACCATCACACCCTCATACCACACATCAATAGTCTTTTCAATTTTTTCAAACTTCCCTTCCTCCATCATTTCAACAGGAGGATTGAACTGATCATCCTTCTCAATTACACGAGAGCCACCTGTCTCAAGAATCTTTTTCTTGTAGACCATTTTCTTTGTGGTCTTGTAATTGAAGTAAAGGATAGTTGCAGTATCACGATAGAACAAACTGTTCTCATAGAAACGTGCTACGTTGTAGTAGTCATACCAACTCTGAGAGTACATTGAGATTTCTTGCAACTGCTCACGTGTGAGTGTTGGGTCAATCTTTACAAGCTCAGTAATTGGAAGCGTTTTAATTTCTCCCCAATAAAAACAATCTTGGAAGAATGGGTCTTCGGTATAGCTGTATACTATATTCGCAGGGTCAACGTATGAAACTTGCACTCCTGCACCGGGAAGAAACTCGTGCTTAGCAACACCAATACCAAGAACAGCCAAGTCATAATCTATGCGCTTGCGTGTATCTTGATAGTGGTTTTCGTCAAATATTGTATTGATAGCTTCTTCTTCAGCAATCTCAATTGCAGGTTTGTAATTGAGTTGCATATAAAGTGAAAGCTCTTCGTCAGTTTCGGGGAGCTCATCAGGGTCCATTGTAAATGGGTCGACACCTGTTGACTCTTGTATTTGCATTAGCACATCTTTGGCAGCCATCTGCCCCTCAATCATATCTTGATACTTGCTGCGCTTTGCTTGAGACATTGCGTCTTGTGCGTATGCCTTTACTTTGAAAAGTCTGTCAGACATTCCGTTCACAACAATGTCTACAAACTTTGGAAGAATAGGTACGGGGGTCCAATCTAAATTCAAATAAGACAAGTCACCATCTATAGCAAGTTCATTCTTATACTTCTGAACAGACTGCTCTCCACGAGCGTATAATCTTAATCTATGAAAATCACGCCATTGACTGTAATACCTGCATTGATTGCCATCTTTGCGGAACCACTCGTATTGGATGGCTTGACCTACCTGTAGACCAAACGCATCAGAAGCTTTCTCTGCGTCAGAAACAAACTGACCCGGAAAGCCTGTTGCGGATATATTAACTTTTACATCTTTCATTTAATAAGTTCACTTAGTGTTCCACTATTAGTGTACCTTGCGAAATTAATACTAATTTTCGACTCTTTTTTGTCAGGTAAATATACATTTTTTTGGTTTGCCATTATCGCTAAACCTGAACTAATTGTTGCGTCAAACTTAGTTCTGTCACTTATATCAAATCTCGCCCAATCTTCAAGCGTTCTTGTGAATGGCATTGTCCCTATCTCATCAGCCGGTCTATAGGTACTCGTTAGGTCAAAACCTATAAACTTCTCAATATATGTCTCAATAGCTGAAGCGTGTGCCTGCTTAACCTCTTCGGATGAGTTTGGTATACCACCAAGCTCTCTTTCGGTTTTGCTCAGCTTGTTGAGTGTACGATCAGGGCGGTTCATACAGAAGTGTCTATACCCCCTGTTCTTGAAATGGTATAGAAGTCTTGGCTTATTGTTCTCCGCAAGCATAGGCATACCATAGAACACGCAAGCCATCAGCACCTCTTCAAAGAATATCTCAGCCGTCTGAGGACGAGCTATGTATTCTAAGAAGAACTGATTGGTAGGCGCATCGTCCAAATGATACTTGGTCATACCGTGCAAGGAGCCGTTTGACCCCCTGCCCCCAACTACCGCTGAGATGTCATACGGGTCACAGCCAAAGGACCCGAGGTGTTCATTGCCGGGGTACTTGGCTCCGCTCCTATTGATGACATTATTCTGCATATTAGTGGGTGGAACCCAACTGATTAAGAACCTTCCCCTCGGGTCAGGACTCCATATCACTCGGCTATCTTTCTCACCATCCTTCCAATGGAATGTTCCACGTGAAACATTATGCGCCTGAATCTGTGAATCATTGTAGTCAATCTGATGATATATCTTGGTCAGGTTAAATAGCGCCTGCTTGCTCTCATCCCTAAAGGCGTGGCTTTCGGTACGAGGGAACTGCCGGTAAAACTCGTTAAGAGCATCAGCATCGTTTTTAAGCGACTCAACCTCAGCCTCCCAATAGTCAATGGCTCCGTTACGGATAGTGCCGCCATCTACTCCTCTTATAGGATCAGTAGGCTTACGTAGCACAGGCATCCCATAGATGTCGATGAACCCTTCCATATTCCATTCCATAGGAATAAACAAAGAATAGAGTCCGCTTTTGGTTTGCCCGTTAGCGTTTCGACTATCCAATGCCGAATCTTCGTACAATTTCTTATAGTTGTCACCACCCTTGCTTAGTGCATTGGAAGTGGAGCCCATCATACACTTACCTATAATCTTGCTACCCACCCTAAGACAGGTCTTGGTTACCCTCCAATTGTTCAGGATATTATTCGGCTTTACCCACTTTGCGCTCTCATCGTGCGCAAGAAACAGCAGCTTTTCACCGTCATAAGAGTTCTCCTCAGTGTTCTTCCAATCTATCGTGGTGTCAAGACCATCTACAGTCTGAGCATCAGACTGCGACATATTCTTCTTTGTAATCTTAGAAGCCGGTACACGGTAGGCAAGCTCAGTCTTTGGCTTGTCCATCCCATCCATTACCGGACGGAAGAAGAATGGCAGCCTGCTGTTAATGGGTACAACCTTATCGGTAAACATCTTCTTGGCATCAGCACCCGTCTTAGACAGGATACCAACCCTTGAATCCCTTGCAAGCGTGGCTATGTTTACGCACTCTGAGGATGCCATAAATGAGAATCCTGAACGCCTGATCTTGAGGTATATCATCCCAAAGCACCGGTGGTCAGCCTTACAAGCCTCCCAAAATATAAAGAAGATACGGTTGGCTTCCCTGAAGTCAGGATACCCAACATCAATACTTGACCACTGTAAGTACATATAGTGAGCCCCCGTGATGTAGGTAGGTGTGCCGTTATTCATAAACCACATACCCCCTTCCCGGTAATCAAACTCCTGTTCAATGTAATCTACCCACCGGTTCTTAAACTCGGTAGGCATATCGTTCCATTGGAATATAGACTGAATCTTGGCGAGCTCCTTGGGTAAATCTCTGCGCTCCCAATACTGCTCAGCCTTAGAGTTGTGTCTTTGAAGACACTCTTTAGGCGTTGCCGGTAGGGCAATAACTAACCCTGCGATATTGATAATCTCCCCAATCTGTCCCGTCTTGGAGATGACCACCATATCGTACTGCTCATTGTAACCATACTTCCAAGAACGAACTCCGTTCTTTTTGGATATGGCGTTCTGAGGCACATAGTCGTTAACGACCCGATATAGACCTTCGTTCTGCAAATCCTTGTTTTGTATCTACTCTATTTGTTCCACTCTCAAGCATCTCAAGTGCTTCTCTCTCTGCCTCGATTCGGTTAAGAATCTCAAAGGCATCGAAGATGGCAAGCTTCTTGGTAGCTGCTGCGTTCTTCAGCCTGTCTGCCGCAAGCTCATCATCAGGATCAGGCTTGATAATCTCCTCCTTAGCCACCTTGATGAGCTGCTCTACGGCTTGATGACCGGCTTCAATAATTTTTAATTTAATGTCCTTCATTACTTCTCTCTTAAAAATGCGACCTGAATTAGACGAGAATTATCGTCTTGCCCAAAGTTCTCAAAAATATTTCTACTATGCGGAACCTTTGACTCAAATACAACCATACGGTTAAACTTTGAGTACATCACGCAAACCTTACGACCATCATCGTCATAGATGGTAGTGCCATCATCGTCAGGATGCGTATGGCTCAAATACAGGATAGCTGTAATGTCGCCCATCATCTCATCCGTATGGATGAAGTTTGGCTCCTCCTGCCCTTCAGGAGACTTGCGTACAAAGTTCCAAGCTACTTCATAGGTTGGTCCAACAAAGTCAATTACTGTTTGCGCAAACTCATCATCGTGGTCACGAGGCTGAATGTTTTTGAACACATTGACACCATCGTATATGTCTACGAAGTCGTTATCGAGTATGTCAGATACGTAGCTAATAGGTTCGTGGATAACATTATCCATTATGATCAGGTTCATAGTACTATGGTTATTTGGTGGTCATACATTCTATATAGCTTCTCTCCGTCTACCTCAAATTCATATTCGCTGTCAGGCTTAAAGCAAACCTTGTCGCCTGCTCGCACGCCTTGCGCAGTGAGATATGCGTTAGGGTATACCATCTCACCCATAAGAGGCTCGTTGGTAAACGGCTTTTTGATATAAGACTCAGTAGCCGGTATGGGCTTGACAAAGCAATACCTGTCGTAAGTATGCCACTTGCCATCTTGCTTGTACAGAAAGAACTGATCTTCGTCTATCAAGAATACGTCATCACGAAAAAATGATCGACCGCTTTTTTGGCGACCTCTCATATCATTATAGAACTTAAAGACGTTGTGATGCACGAGAAGTGTATCACCTTTTCTGATTGGACCATCGTACTTATAGGGGACCTCTTCAACAATGGCATAGCGGTTAGAGAACTTGTGGTCCTCCTCCGATGTGTTGATGATAAGGTCAATACCACCTACTTGCTTGGTATTAGAATACCTTGCCCCTGCCTGTGGCTTTACAATGAAGTTAAATGGGGATTGCATTAGTAGTGAATATTGTACTCAATGGATACAGGAATAGTGTGGCTAAACTCTTTCCACAACATCACCTCACTTTTATCGTTGATGATATATATTTTTATTGAACCTGTTTGAGGCTCAAACTTTATGAGGTGTATCTTATGCGTATTGTCAAGTATGTCCTGTCCTACAAGGTAGTGCATAGCGCCATTCTTGTAGTCGGGACCTATTGATATTTTCCTTATATCCATATTTAATTAAATTTAATTTCATTTATAGAACTATTAGTACACTACTCCCAACTGCCCTGTACCCGTAATACGGTACACTCGCCCTACAACCAACCCCCCTGCAATAGCTGCAGCATTGTTTGGATATACAGGTACATTTGGTAATGGCAGAGCGAGAATGTCGCCTACTGTAAAGTTCTTTGTTTTGTTTTGATCTTCAGCGTCAGTACCAATGAGTTTGTCGTTGTACGTTACGTTGTTGTCTGTTGCGTAGGAATTAATGTTTGGCATATTACACGTTTATTAAAATGTTTTTTGCTTCTTGAAGCTCAGCATCAAAAGTAGCTTGATCGATAGGTGTAAATTTATCAATCATAGCAATCATACTTTCTACGTAATCAGGGTTAGTGATATGACCAATAAACTTATGATTGCCAAGAGTAAGGACATTTGTTGCTACCTTATTCTCGTCATCAATTCTGATGTGTGCATTATCGGGTCTTAAGTAATAGTTTATCATTTGATTTAATTTTAACATGGATACACTCCCCCAACCACTGTACTTCCTATTGTGTAGGTTTGACTTCCGTAAGAGTAGGTATCAAGTGTTACAGTGTCAGAGCTATAGTATTCGCCTAAACAGTTGATTGCACTTCCTGTGCTGAATGAAGAAGTGTTACAAGCTGTATTTGTAGGTATAGAGATATACTGAGTTATCGCCCCTCCCAAGTCACCATACCATATAACCTCAGCTGTTACAGTTGTGTCGAGTGTGTAGTCAGCAGCAGCAGCAAAACTATAAGAAGAGAAACAGGTCATCGAGTACGGTACATATGCTGTAATGATTACAGTAACTGTACAAGTATCAATAGCCACTACATCAAAATCATATTCAGGAGCTGCCTGAGTTACAAGTATCCATTTGTTCAAGTAGTTAGAAAACAAATATGGATAGGTTGAACATATTGGAGGAGCCGCCCCACCCGTAGAAGAGCCATATAATTTTGATCCGGCTACGATAGGATTATCAGACGACCATAAACTCCAAGAAAGTGTGCCCCAATACGTACACGCCTCACTCGATGTTGCCCAACCTGCATAACTAAAGCACGGCTTGTTATGAGAAAGGAATCCATTAGCATAATACTGATGCGTTCCTTCCACGGTAATATCAATAACCTCTCCGACTGTTGGCTCGCCTATGAATGTTATCTCTTCAATACCTTCATCGGTATTAACAAGAGACCCAATGGTCAATTCTGAAGCCAATACGATATTACCTTCCCCATCAATAAACTGATGGGTGTCAGAAACAGGAGCAATACGATTAGCTGTTGCGATCAAGAACTTAGGCTGCTGCTTGTATTCAATATACGAAACAACACCATATCCCAAGTCTGACTCAACTTCATCTCCAATCTTCAGGTCTCCTGCTCTTATGTATCCATCCTTTCCCTGTAATCTTACTTCAGGATCAATACAACCTGAACAACAACTCTGATACCAAAACGTCCATTCGTACGGAGCACTTATGCCTGACTGCAAATCAGACTTAACCACAAGCTGATTGCTTGCCTTATTTGCATAAGGCGCATACCCTGTGTTTATATTCACATAGGTATTCGCATCAGCTTTTGTTATCTGCTCGCTGCTTTCAACAGGTATGGCTGCCTTTTGTTGAAAGACACCCGTGTTGATAGCATTTTGCAGATTAGCAAACGATATAGTCTGATTGTTAGCTAATGTACTCCAAGGCATATATTACACTTCAGGATTTGGTGCTGTTGGTGGTGCAGGAGGAGTAGGAGGAGTTGGAGGGACCCACTCACCTGTGATAGTAAGGTTAAGTTGCTCAGCAATCCAATTGTAAGCATAGTCATTAGTATCCCAATTTGTGTAAGCTTCTCCTGTCATAGTAAGCAATGCGTTTACTACAGTTTGAAGACCACCGGGAGTTGGGGTCGGAGTTGGAGAAGTTACCTCCTGAAATAGCTGATAAGCAAATGTTGCGGTGTTTTGCAGGTTGTCATTCATACAACTTGCGCCAAGAACAGTAGCTTCTACTTCTTGACCATTAAACCAAACGGTTACGGGACTGATTGTTTTCATTGTTTTGTTTTTAATTGATTTTCTAAATATAAAATTTTTGCTTTGATTTCTTCAATTGAATCTTCGAGGTATGCAATTTTTGCCGTGTGCACTTCACGGTATACAAGACTGTAGTAGCCGTCTTTGTTATCATTGTTGATGGCGTATGGCATAATTTCTAAGAAGTCTTGAGCAATATATCCAAACTCAGTCTTGCCATCTTTCTCGTATAACTTAGGCTTGATTGACTCAATACCATTCACACGAGAATTATTGTCAAGTATTTTCTTTACACGAGCATCTGATGTCTCATAGTAAGCTGATGCGTATGCAGTACCGTGAACATATATACCTCCTGTATTATAGTCAGCATTGTTAACTGATAATACAAGACCTGACATATCATAATCGGTATAAAATCTTACACCTTTGTAAGACGCATTGGCTCCAATTTTAATACCTGTATGGAAAGCTATACGAAGGTCAGGATATGGAAAATCCCAAGCACCTGACTCTCTATATATCGCATAAGCTGTACTTCTTCCACTGTCAAAGTAAATACCGTAAGTGTGGTCGGTACTCACTCCATAGTTGTTTTGAACATAGAACGAGCTTACCGTGTGCATATATGATAAACTCGAAGGTCTTACGTAATAATTGGAATCTGCTGAATCGTAGTAGTAAGAAGCGAAAGCATTTCCGAATTTAATGTTAGGAGCAACTGTCGCTCCAACAGTTCCAAGTGATCCTACAATACTTATATCCCAATTCTGATAGTAGTTAGAGACATTTCCATTAGAATACCCCATCATAAAGTCCATAACAGACACCACAGGATATGACCAACCTGTCCCTGTTTCTCCAATCCAAACACAATCGTATCCTCCTTCATTACCAAATCTAACTGTAAATGCGCTTGAGCCACTACCACCTAAATATGTTGCAGAAAAGTTGTATGCTCCTTGGTCATAAGAGTAATTGCCTAATAGATACTCAGATGTTTGCTGTTGAGCATAGTTGTATATCCTAACCTTCATTGACCACATCCCGTCACTATTTCTAAATGGAAGCCTAATCTTAATAGCTCCATATATGGTTCCACCCGAGAATGAATAAGCCGCTCCCTTTGGACCATAAACACGACCGGCTGCAGCATTACCTCCTGTACCCCATCCATTTGTACCAAAGGATGAATTTGATAGTATAGCTCCATTAATATTTGCAGAAACAGAAGAACTTGTTGTATTCAAATAATAAGAACTATTATCATTCATATACAATGCTCCATTAGCAGTCTTACGTATATCCCAAGCACCCCACGCACTATTTAAGAATCCATAGTCTCCACCGCTACCATAAACTTGAAATGCAAACTGATTGCCACTTCCTCTTCCAAGAATACCTGCATCTGAACCACCTGTACTTTTTACAATAAGGTTTCTATTATTGAATGTGTCAATATAAACACCTCCGCTCATATAGATAGAGCTTACATAATCAACACTTGATCCTTCCATACTCAACGCCTTACCATTGTAAGCCCTTATGTAAGAAGAGTCTGTCATTCTCCAACCACCACCGTAAGTTTCAAAATATAATCCTGCAGACCCTGAAACCCTTAACCATCCACCATTAGCATAAATATCACCACTAACGTGCATTTTATATGACGGAGAATTATTACCTACTCCAACATACCCCCCACCTGTTCCTGTAATTGCAACATTTGCATTTGAGGACCAATTTAAGTAGAGGATGCCGCCTCCCGGTCTGTAAACTTGATTGTCAGTTATTTGTAAATATTCACCTCCTGAAGCTGTATATACATTTATTTCATAAACAGATGAGAATTTATTTGCATAAACGTGATCAGTAGAAGGGTTTACATATACATTTCCTGTACCATACACACTATTGCCACTTCCCCATAGAAGCTGATAGTTTGAGTTAGAATCGTTATTATAGTTAATTGTTACCTGAGATGACGTAGCTGCACTATCGGCATAAGCTACTCTTACCGCAGATGGTGATGCCGGTGTAACTTGAAGAAGCCATCGAGTTCCATCATAGGTCATATACATATAATACGGAGCAGCGCATCCATAACAATATGGACTATCTGAAGCGTATAAACGAGTTGAATTTAGAGCATACGTTGCTGTAGAAGCTGAACCTGCGGAACCTGTTACGTTTATTCCCCAAGTTCCTGAAGCTCCTCCTCCTGTTAAAGTTGGTGAATAGCTATTGTAATTTGTATCATCAATTATTGTCTTCCAACTTGTCCACCCTGCATTGGCGTATTGACCTAATCTGTACCTCATAGATGTACCACCATATACTGAAGAATACGGCACATATATCTCAGCACTTGCCCCATCATTAGGGTATGTATGAATCCTTACAACGGAACCATATTCAGGGTAGCCTTCATTTGCAGAAACAAAAGAAACCTGCATCCCCTGAGCAAAATCTCTTCCTTGAGTAGATGCTGACCACACGTATGACCCTAAAGAAGATAAAAGACCTGACGATCCTGCTGTAGCTGCATTACCACTAATATTAATCCCCCAAGTTCCTGATGCTCCTCCACCTGTAAGGGTGGGTGCGTATGAGTTGTAATTTCCTGAGTGCAATATTGTTCTCCAAGGACCCTTACCACCGCCTGTTGCGTTCCTATAATACAACTCACTTGTTGTACTATCATTCGTAAGCAAGTCAATACCTGCAAGGTTACCTTCTCCATAATAAGCTGTATGCAATAAAAAGTTGACACTTGTTGGAGTTGGAATATATCCTGACCCACTATTTCCTACCGTATAAAATCCTGATTTTAATGCAGTCTGTATCCCTGCTTCAGCAATATAAGTTGTAGCCGTTGAGTTGTCTCCATAAACAATTCTATTTAATACAACTCCACCAACACTTCCTGCACTACCTGTAATACTAATACCCCAAGTTCCACCATTCTCAGTAACATACTTTTGCCAAGACTGCCACCCTGCAGCATAAGAGGCTGTTCTGTACCAAGATCCCCCACTTGCATCAAAGTAAACTTGAGTGTCTACGTGACCGCTTAAACTATAATACTGCATAACAGTACCATAATCAGTACCAAGACCCGTACCATTGAAATAATTATTCCACATCTTAACAGACATAGAGTTCATTAGAGTCCTTGGACCTGCTGATGGGTTAAAAGCAGTTGCAGCATAGCTAAGCTGAAATACATTAAATGTATTAGACACATTACCATTTACAGCCGCAGCCCACGAATTATAGTTTGAAGAATCAAGAACAGTAGCTTGAGTGCCGCCACCGTAGCTATTCTTGTAAACATAAAATGTTCCGTTCTCCCAAAGGATTTGCCAACCGTATGATACATTGTAGAAACCTGATACATTCGAGTTGACGTTAAACATCAATGCAATGCTCCCGTTTACTCCTGACCCAAACTCAATACCTCTATAATTATTTCTACTTCCCGATATTTGCCAAGATCCGTAAGTCCCGTTATTAGGATAAAAGTGAGCATCATTCCCACTTGCAAATATTCCTCCGTTATTGACATTTATCCAAGAAGGGGCATACCAATATGCGTTACTTGCAAGTACCGGGATACCACTCGCAGCATTTGTAGCGTGGTATCCATCAACAGTGTCGGCATTGCCTGTAATTGAAATGCCCCACGTGCCACTGTTGTAAACTAATTGAGTGCCCGTGCTTGCGCCATTTCCTCCTACATAAACCTGACCTCTAATATATACATCACCTCCACTAAGAAACGTAGCGTTTGGAGATGAGCTATGAATAATCTGCGTTGGTTTACTATTATCGGTATATAAATATAAGGCTCCTGCAAGAGCTCCGTTATCCGTATTGGAAGATCTGTTTTTGATCAAATAACCGTTAGAGCTTCCGTCATTCAATTCCAAATAGCTGTAAGATCCGCTTGACGCTGTAATTGTGATGTGAGGATTTGAGAATCCCGATAAGGCTAAATTTCCGCTAAGCGTCCCTCCTGATAAAGGAAGATATGGACCACCGGTAACAAACCCTTGAGAGTTCACCCAAGCTCTTGTCGCTACAATACTACTTGTATTTGCATATATATCTCCTGAAGCAATAATATTTCCATTGTCTCCACCAAGCCAAACTCTAACAGTACCGTTGCCTGTAACATAAAAACCCCAACTATTCGCTCCTGAAATCATTTGTCCTTGATTGGCGTGCGTATAACCAACACCATACATTGTATTTAACAAAGTACCTGTAGGATAATAACTACCACCAATAGAATATATTGCTCCTGTTGTAGTTGATGTTTCTGATGAAGCATAGTTTCCGCTTAGCCACCCCTGTCCTGCAGCTTGTCTTGATAAATAACTATTTATCCAAATCTCTCCTCCTTGTTGTAATAAATACAAACTTGATCCTGAAATGTAAAGTGGTTGATAGGAGCTTGTAATTCTATTATATGATATAATATTGCCATTGCCACTAACAAATCCTACTTCTACAGCAGCACCTGTATATCCGTTTCCTTGATACCATCCACCGAACCTACCCTGACCACTACTTGAAGTAATGTCATTTACTAATACCCCTGTATTGGTAACAGTAACAGCACCCGTAGTTTGGTTTACTGAAATACCCGTACCGGCATTAACAGATGTTACAGGAGCTGTGTCATAGTCTGTCCAACTTGCCGTAATTGTACCACCATCCTGTTGGGTAAGGGTTAACGTCTTTGTGGTTGTACCTGTTACAGCAGCCGAAACGATTGAGTCATTGTATGCCGTGGTCCAATTTGACTGCACTGCTGTAGTTGGAAGAGAATACCCGGCAGCAAATGTCAGTGCTAACGTACCGCTTGAAGTAATTGGTCTACCTGATATTGAAAATCCGGTAGGGACAGTCATATCAACAGATGTAACTGTACCTACGCTCCACGATCTATTAGCTGATAAGTCTTGAGCAGTACCATTAATGGTAATTGTTCTAATTGCAGGCACGGCATCAGTAATACCATACCCACTTAATGTAGTTGGAGTGCTTGTAATCTTGGACCAAGACAGGGCAGTTATCCACGCAGGGTTGCTATACGAACCATTGGTAACGACTACATTTATGTCGTCTATACCACTGTCTGCCAATATGTTGTTTACTATCGTTGCTAAATTCGACATATCTTATACCATTGTTAGTGACCGCCAAGTTCCGTTAGCGTAAATATACAAACCAATTACCGCATCTGTTTGGAAAACTACTAAGCCTTCAGCAGGAGTAGAGATAGCTGTACGCTGCGCTGATGTCATCCGTGGAGGCAAGAAGCCCTTAGTCGTACTATCCAATTGGAACAACGCTGAAGCATTAATGCTTGTTGTTCCCATTGCTAAAGCCGACCCGTTGTCATAAAGCAAGCTGTTGCCTATCGCACTTGTACCTGTAAACTTCGACAAGTATCCTGCTGTGCCGGTTCCGGTTACAGGGTTTGTAAGTACTGACTGATAAACAGGAATATTAAGAGTAGCTCCCACCAAGGTAGCAGCTCCTGACGTACCTGAAGTAGTCAGCGTAAGTGCGTTTTGCTTATTATTGAAAGTAGTCCAATCGGTAGAACTCAAGTATCCGCTTGCTGAACCGCTCGCCTGAGTGATTCCTACTGTACCTGATCCTGTGATTGTACCTCCGGTAAGCGGTCCGGTGAATGTTATTGAAGTAACAGTACCTACTGACCAAGTCCTGTTTACAGACAAGTCGTAGCTTGTACCATTAATAGTCAGTGTTCTTGAGTCGGGTACACCGCCAAGCCCGCTAAGCGTATAACTTGGTATATTAAGTGTAGCACCAACTAAAGTCGCTGAGCCATTATTACCTGTAGTAGTAAGGGTAATGGCATTTTGCTTATTATTAAATGTATTCCAATCGGTTGAACTAAGGTATCCATTTGTAGAAGTTGTAGCTTGAGTAATTCCAATTGTGCCGCTACCTGTAATGGTTCCACCTGTGATAGGACCTGATGTCGCAATGCTTGTTACAGTACCTACAGACCACGTGCGATTCGCACTTAGATCATAAGCCGTACCATTTATAGTAAGCAAACGAGTGTCAGGGACACCGCCAAGTCCTGCAATACTATACTGAGGAATATTAAGAACTCCTGTAAGATTGCTATAAGTAGCTGCTCCACTATTTCCTGTTGTTGTCAAACTAATAGCAGCACGAGCTCTTGAATCCAAGTAGTACAAGTTTGTACCCTCAGAAATATTTGTGGTTGTTAAAGTAACAGCACCGGTAAATCCGTTTACCGAAGTAACAGAGTCGGTGTTATCCACTTTCTGCCAAGCAGTACCATCAAACACAATCCAATCCCCTACTTGCCATCCTGATACACCATCAATTGTGGTATTACCGGCTACGTTTACAATGTAGAAGTACCCTTCAGTACCAACGCCTGATGTGATGGTTGGACTATTTGTATTAGCGTTCCAAGTACCTTGATACTGAAGACCGCCAACTAATGAGTTGATTTGCCCTTGCAACTTACCGAAAGCGGTAAGGATGCTATCTGTTGCAGCTATTGTAGTTCCTGTAACAGTAAGACCTGTAAGAACCTTACCTATAACAGCAGAGTTACTGAGCGTGACACTTGCTGCGCCCGGACCACTTGCTGTAGCTTCACCTGTAAGTGAAGTAATATAACTACCCTGAGCCTGATATATTGGTATGTTCAGCACATTTGAAGTCAGCGTAGCTGCTCCACTTGTACCGGTTGTTGTAAGAGATGTAATTCTATTATCGTATGCAGTATCCCAATTTGCTTGCTTAGCATTTGTTGGAAGGCTGTACCCTGATGCAAATGTGAGAGCAAGTGTTCCATTGGTAGTAATCGGATTACCTCCAATTGCAAAACCTGTAGGCACACTCATATTAACAGAGGTAACTGTACCAACACTCCAAGTGCGATCAGCACTCAAGTCGTAAGCAGTACCGTTAATAGTAAGTGTTCTGCTCTGAGGAGTATATGCTGTAGTATCTACTACAAGTGTACCATTTGAAGATGATGTCCTTAAAATGCCATTGGTAGTATAACCAATAAACTGAATACTTAGATCAGAATTAAACGAAGCAGTATAGTTACCACCATTAACCTCAATCATTACCTTACCACCTACGTTGTAGTTAGCAAGAGTAAGTCTGCTCTCTCCTGTATTATAGTATAACGCTCCACTTCCTGCACCCATTGCGGTCAGATAAACAGATGGCGTTGTTATACTGCTTGTAAATGTTTTTGCTCCTCCAATGGTCTGAGCTCCTGTAGACAAAAATCCACGAGCAGAGCCTGACGCATCAGGGATATTGAATGTGTGTACAGTTCCTGCACTTACAATATTGAAGTCTGTACCGGTTGTGCCGGTAGCAAAAGTTTGGTTTGAAGAAAGTGCAAGACCATTAAGTGTTCTTGTTAGTGGAACATATCGTCCATCAAGGTCAATGCTTGCAAGTCCTGTAACGTGACCAAATGTATCAAGCGTTACATCTTGAATAACAACACCTCCTGCATTATCAACACTTGCCTGAGAAGAAGTATCAGCGTGGCTGATGGTTCCTGATACAGTAATTGTACCACCATCAAGCCCTGCGCCTGCAGTAATTGATGTAACTGTACCTACGCTCCAAGTACGATTCGCACTAAGATCGTAAGTCGTTCCATTAATAGTTAAAGTAGTAGCCTGATTAGCCGGAGTATATCCAAGAAGTGTAGCAATAGTAGCGCTCTTCCAAAGATTTGTAGTGGTATCACGATACAGTACTCCATTATTGATATAAGGCTTTGGAGCCACGTCGTGTAGCTCTTCAAGCTCATAACCATTATCAATCTTAACATATATCTTACCATTATTAGCGTGAGCATACTCTACGTACCCAACAATTACAGTATGCTGAGGTGCTGTTGGTTTAATATTAGTAATAGCACCTGCAGTAGTTGGACTTAAATAAAGTACATCACCATCACTCCAAGTTTCACCTTGAAGATTACCCGTTGTATTTACATTGATAATCTGACCAATGTTTACAATAAACCCTTCCTGATTGGTTGATATGTCTTCACATATCAATCCAAGTGTAGATGCACTATTAGGGTCATTGTTAGCTTGAGCTAATGCAACAGCAAGTCTTTGCCCCTGCGCACCTGCAACCCTTACAGCTTGATAAGCTGTTCTTGATAGATTACCTCCTGTGCTATTACGCACTCTTGCCACAATACTCTCTCCAATTGGAAGATTGTAAGTGTTGCCCTTAAGAGAAAGACGAATAGTTCCTTCAGTATTATCCCACCACATAACTCCTTCAGCAGAAGGAATGTTGCTGCTCGATGGATTAAATCTAACAAAGTCAGAAATTAATCCATAAGTACCAAGATTAACATCTTGTGTTGCGCCTGTGTATGGAACATATCCTGCAAAGTATCCTGTATAATCAGGAATATTAAATACACCTGTCGTATTATCGTATGTTGCTGCACCGCTGCTTCCTATTGTTGTCAAGCTAAGAGCAAGACGAGCACGTGCATCAGTATAATATAAATTAGTGCCCTCGGTAACAAGGGTCGTTGAATAATCGCCCGACTGAGCCACAATAGCCCCTGTCCTTCCGAACACACTTGTCACCGGGGCGGTATCATAATCACTCCAAGTAGCAGTGATGGTTCCACCATCCTGCTGATTAAGTGTCAATGTCTTTGTTTGTACCCCTGTAACTGCAGCGGATACAATCATATTGTTGTAAGCAGAGTCCCAAGTCAACTGACTTGCATCTGTCGGAATAGAATAACCTGAAGTCAAACTAAATACACCTGTTAGAGTAGTATAAGTTAAACCTGTTGCAGATGAACTTATAGCAGCCCTTGCTCTTGAATCTAAATAATAAAGATTGGTCCCTTCTGTTACAAGAGTTGTACTATAGTCTCCGCTTTGAGCAATAATAGCCCCTGTTCTACCAAACACAGAGGTAACCGGAGCTGTATCAAAGTCGCTCCAAGATGCAGTAATAGTACCGCCATCCTGCTGAGTAAGTGTTAAAGTCTTTGTTTGTATACCGGTTACGGCAGCAGATACAATTGAATCGTTATATGCTGTAGTCCAAGTCGCCTGAGTTGCGTTTGTTGGTAGGCTATAACCTGCAGCAAATGTCAACGCAAGAGTACCTGTTGTAGTCACAGGATTACCACCTATGGCGAATCCTGCAGGAACGCTCATATCTACCGAAGTTACTGTACCTACTGACCAAGTACGGTTAGCGGACAAATCGTAGGAGGTTCCGTTGATAGTTAATTCACGTGTTATAGGAACGCCATCAATATCATCGAGCACCTCACTACCTGTCCTGTACTCAATAACCCCATTATTTGAAACAATAAACTTGTCTGTATCTATGGTTGCATTACCAATTGCATCTACAAATAAGTCTCCATAAACTTGAAGTAATACGCCATTACTAACAGTACTTAAACCTATTATTGTTGTTCCGTCAGGAAATATATTTGATACCTGAATACCGCCAATCTGCTGAATTATCTTTCCATCAGTATATTGATGAACCGTAGACCTTGGCGCACCAAAGTTATTCATAGAGATGGTGTACGTGTATGGTATACCGTCACTATTTGTAAATACTACTGAACCCCCTGTTGGAGTATTATATTGAAATGTAAACGTATCAGATACGTAAGAAAGTGGGCTGTCAATAAGAGTGGTAAGCCCACTCCACATTGGTAGATTATATGCTGTACCTGTACCCGTAACAGGGTTAGTAAGCGCATCTTGCTTGTTATTAAAGGTATTCCAATCGGTACTCGACAGATAGCCATCTGTTGAGACCCCTGATTGTGTAATACCAATGACATCATTTGAATAAGTTATCGGGGCAGTTGCACTAAGGTCTGCAAGCTTGGTATTAAACTCGTTCCAATCAGCAGCACTAAGGTAACCATCAGAGGTTGGACCTGCTTGTGTGATACCGATCGTACCTGAAGTAGTAATTGTGCCTCCTGTCAGTGGTCCTGTAGTAGCAATGCTTGTAATTGTACCTACATTCCACGCTCTATTTGCAGAAAGGTCATAAGCAACTCCATTAATAGTAAGAGTCGTTGTATCCTCAACCGCATCTGTGATGCCATACCCTGCTAAAGTAGTAGGAGTATTGATAATCTTAGCCCAATCAAGAGAAGTAATCCAAGATGGGTCAGCATAAGTCTGATCTGTACGCACATCACCCACTGTCCAAGACCTATCTGCACTTAAATCGTACCCAACACCGTTGATTGTAAGGGTTCTTGTGTCAGGAGGCGCACCTACATCACTGTAAGTAAGCACAACTGCACCGGTATAACCATTAACACTTACAACTGCGTCAGTATTGTCAACCTTACTCCACTCAGCACCATCAAATATTGCCCAATCACCAAGGTTCCACGATGTAATTCCGTTCAAATTGGTGTTACCCGGTACGTTTACCACATAGTATTCGCCCTTTACGCCAACAGAACTCTGCAAAAAGGGTGTGTTAGTAGCTGCGTTCCACGTACCCTTGTACATCACGCCACCAACTAACGCATTTATTTGGTTTTGAACCTTACCAAAGGCAGTAACGATACTATCAGTTGATACTACAGTACCACCTGTGATGTTCAACCCGTTCAAAACCTTAGCAATAACAGCGTCATTGGTAAGTGTTACGGTAGCATTGCCCGGTCCGGCAGCGGTTGCCTCGCCTGAAAGCTGTGTTATGTAGGCTCCCTGTGATTGATACACAGGAATATTGAGCACTTTTGCTGAATAGGTAGCCGGACCACCGGTCCCATCAGTAGTAAATGAGTTTATTGTAGGCAAATCCCAAGACCTATTTACAGATAGATCATAAGTAGTGCCGTTAATAGTGATAGTTCTTGCAAATGGGACGTACGATGTTGGGTCAAGCGTACCATCTGCTTTCAAAAATTGGCTTGCAGTTCCACCATTGACGATGTATGCAGACCCTGTAATATTGAAAGTCCCTAAGTTTACGTTACCGGTAGCTCCAACATAAGGCACATAGAACTGCCCGATGACATTACCAATCTCGCTTAAGGTAAAATTCTTGGTATTATTAAAATTCTCTACATCTGTACCGATCAATAAATCGTTCAGCGTAGGAGTAGATATTATCGGGTATGTACTTATCCGTGCCATTAATTAGTATTTTTCTTCACTGCACTACCGAAATAATAACCAAAGATGGAAAGTACAACACCCTCTGCTATCCCTATCAGATGTATGAATAGCTCTTTATTTTCTTTTGGCACTTCAAGATAGACAATGACGTATACGATAAAACAAAAAACGCTTAACCCAATAAGCCCCGTCAGGTTAAACATAAAGTCAAACTTACCGGTCTTTGCTACCTCTACCTCACGTAGACGTGCTGACTCACGGTCCTTCACCTCCAATTCATACAACTCCTTCATTTGATTGTGAGCCATATCTTTGTCCGCAGGACTCAGCTCAGGAGATTTGTCTATTAGATTCTTTACAACCCCAAGAACACCTGAGTCAGGAAGTAAGTCACCAACCTTATCCAAAATATTGGGGGCTTTGGTCTTGAGAAACTGACCAACCTTGGTGTCCTTAAACTTCTTTTTTTCAGGCATCTCATTAAATTAATACATAGTTATTCTCATCAACTTTCTTTTTCTCATATAGATCAAGAAGTTGTCTTACCGAATTGCCCATTGGCTTCTCGAAGTGTGGAGCATCATAAAATTTCCAATCGCCACCCCACGTCCAACCATATTGCTTGAAAATGGTTACCACTTCCTGCCAATCAGATTTGCCATCACCATCAAAGTCGGCTTTTACGTCCCAAGATGCAGACTCAAATTTACCATCTCCATCTTTGTCAACAATAAGTACGATGTCAATAGCCAACCCATAGTTGTGCATTGATAAACCCGCTTTTGCTTTAGTCACAACAGGACCGGGAGCCGTTCTTCCTTTTGCAAAAAGAGCATCTTGCTCTTTGAATGTTCTTAACGTATAAGAAAAGCGACACATTGCCTTGCCGGTTAATGCTTCGCATATCTCAGTATAAATCTGATCAGCCTCCTCACGCAACTTTGGGTGGAGTAGCTTAATTCTTTCTAAAGTAACTGCGTCTTTTCTCATAACATTTTTAATAATTCAATGATAAATTTAAGCGCTCCGAGACCGAGTAAAGTAACAAGAGCATAGAAATATGTCTTATACTTTTTGATGTCAGCCTTGAGTGCGTAAAACTCTTTCTTTACTTGTCTAAAGTCGCCAATTAGTCCGCTCGCATCTTTGTCAATTGGATTGCCGGTAAGAAGCGTGTGCATATCTTTTACCAATTGCTTTACCTCAGCCACGTCATTCTTGAGCGTGTCTAATTCTGCCGCCATAATATCTAATCTATGGTTTTCTTGGATATTCATTTAACTTGTATTGTGATTGCGATTACCATAATGCAATAATATTATTTGCGTTTGTGGTTGAGGCAAACACACGAATTACCTGTACAGGCAAGAAGGTTCCGTTTGGTACGTTTGTGAAAGTGATGTCATCACCTCCGGCAGTAAGTACACGAAGCGTGCCCCCTGTGCCAACATACAATACGCATCCCTCAACCTCACCGTTACCGGGATTTGGAATGTCTACTGTGTCACTCTTGGTGACCACAGAAGCACGAGCAGGTTGGAGTTTTTGATATGCCATTTTAATTTGTTTTTTGTTGTTGTTCGTTGTTATTGTTCTGATAAGGGAATACACGATTGAGTGTGTCACGTCTCTTTGCGCAGCCACAGTCTTTACCTGTAGCCTTTGCAACAGTCTCTACTACCTTCTTAATGCCGGTAGCAGTTGTGATCTTCTCGATAGTGTCCCCAAGTCCTTTACTTTTTTCCATATTCTAAAATTTGCCCCAACCCGATTTCTCCATACACTTCAACCGATACTCTTCAATCAGCCTGAGAAATTCAATTATCTTTTTCATTTCTTTTTCTTACCGGCTACAGCCATCTGCTGAAACTTCTTTTTGCCGTATTTATTACGACCTATAGAAGCAACAATGGCATCAGCCCTTTTGGGACTGATGCCTTGCTTCTTCTGAATCTTATTTGACAGCGTACTAAACTTGCTCATTTTCCTCGGACGGTTTTTCAGGCTCTATGCCTTCAACCCATCCTGCGAGGAATTTGAAGTCTTCGATGCCTTCAGTTGAAAAAGTAAATTGATAAAAGTCAAACGCTTCATCGAGTAGCTTCTTCATATCCTTCGCCATTGCCTTGATGCCATCCTTAGTGAACTTGTATTCACCTTTCTCGTTTAGCTCCAACACACCGTTCTTGTCAACGTATGCGTGGTCAAGACGAATGTCCTCTCTCTTTTCGTTGTAACTCTCAAAAAGAGGTTTGATTTTCTCAGCGATCTTTTTAAGCTTCGCTTCTGCTTTGCTACCTTTTTCAGCAGGAGTCATATTTAGTGCACGCACTAAGTCTAATAACTCCGCATTTGATTTGCTAACTTTTGTTGCCATTTGATTTGATTTTAATTTGAACAAATATACTAAACTTTAGAAACTCTTTTACCCATTCCAACTCTACTCTTCTCAGCTTTTTTTGCTGAGAGTTTTGATGGACTCAATTCACTCTTTGTGGTTGGTGTCTTTGAAGACACTCGCTTGGTTGGACGACAGTATTCGTTCTTACCACCTGCCCCACAAGCCTTACCACTTTTGGTATCAACCCACTTCTCGCTTTGCCACCTTTTCAAGCTCGTACCCTTCTCGGTCTTACGAACCGAGCCGGATGCCTTCCTACACTTAGCAATGGCTTGAGAAGCCCTTGCAGATGGAAAGACATCATACGATGCTTTTACTTTTCGATAGCAAGCGTCTTTCATTTCTTCTCAGCTATTCTAATCTTACGGTCTTCAACTCGTGCAGCCCTTCCAAGAATCCTGTCTGCTTTTTTCTCACGACCCTCATCTACAGCTTTGTTGCCTTTAGCCACAAGCTTGTCTTCTCTTTTCTGCAAACGATCAATTACGTTATTCCTAAATGGTATGCTATTGTAATCCATTAGTATTTCCCTTTACGTGATTTAGGAGATGATTGCGTTGAGCCACCGGGACCTGCCCACAAGTTTTTACACGCCCAATACTTTGCGCTTAACTTGTTGTTGGCTTCACTGCAACCGTGTCTTGCTCGAAATGAAGACCGTGCCGCTGCTGAGTAGTTGTGACCATAACCCTTTGCACCGAAGTGAATAAGCTTCTCTTGCCCATTTGCACAGGCTTTCACCATTCGCTTCTTGCCGGGTCGGTCTGAAGCAACGACACGGTTACATTTCATTTTCGATTTAGTTGCCATTACTTCTTTTTCTTTGCAGCTTTCTTAACGAGAGCTTTAGCAACTTTCTTAGCAGCAGCTTTCTTTACCATTCCTTTACCGGAAGATACAGGAGCTTGAAGCATAGAAGAAGCAGGCAAGTTTGGTTTTGCTTTTTTCATCGCTTTTGTTTTTGTGGGGTTAGTAATTATTTTTTGGGCTTTTTTGGTTTTGGCATTGTCGCTGCCTTCACCTTTTGTGTGCAAGGAGTCATCTTCTTTTATTTTATTAGTGATAATATCTTTACCTTTTGTAACGGTAACCTTTCCGTCTGACACATCAACCTTCATTGATTCTGTTTTATCTTTCGATACTTCAGTGATCAACTCTTTGATGATGGTTATCTCAGGCTTATCTTCTTTTTCTTTTGCTCCAACAATGTGTTGAAGTATTCCAATCAGCGCCATTGAACTCGTAGCAACAAGTCCAATTACTGCCGGCAGTACACTACTGTCTAAGAACATAGAACTACCAACACCAATCAACACAAGAAGTGTGATATAGTTGATGGCGTTTTTACCCAAATGCTTAGAAGCTATTTCTCTTGCCGATTCCATTATCTATCTTTGTTCACAAATATAATAAAATGAAATCAAATTTTGACGATTACTTAAAATATTGGAGGGTCATCCGCCAATACGTAAAGGCGAGGTACGAGCTCTCTCAGGCAGACCTCGATATGCTGCTGTTTCTCTACTCGGAAGGATACTTCGGAAAGGACAGGTTTAAGGAGTTCGCCCAACTCGTTTCGTGGGACGTGAATAGGTTTGACCGGCTACTCACTCAGGGATGGATAGAAAACTTCAGAGCCGGTAGGCGTGGGGTCAAAGGACTATACTGTTTGTCTTACAAAGCCAAGCGGATGATTGGCTCCATCTACAAGAAGCTATCAGGTCAGGAGATACCGATGAACGATGTCAACAACCCTATGTTTGCTCGGAATGTAAAGTTCACCGACAAGGTGTACCGCAACTTCATCATACAGATGAACGAGGACACCCGTAAGGCTAAGGCTACAGGACAACTACCACATCACGTTCCTGAATGATCGTGAAGGGCTCGTCCCCGATAATCATCGTATAGCTCTGCGCCTTGTCGTAGTAGATCTCATCTCCTTCGGAGATAGAGTGGACCTCAGTGCCGGGGGTTACCACCTTGCCACGCTTGTAGCGTAGTTGATTGGTATCCTCACCCGACAGGACAAGTCCTGACGAGGTCTTTACCTCTTCGTCTACTTGTCTGATTACTATGTTCTTACCTATAGCTTTCATCGTCTCGTTTTATTTCAGTCCAATGTCCACACTTAGGACACTCTAATAAATCACCGTGGTGTAGTTCCACGTGGAACTCTGACCACTCAATCTTGCTTGCCTCCACAAGGGCAAGCCATTTGAAGTTGCATTGGTCGCACTCCATCGGGTATGCTACGTTCTCTTGCCCTACGTTCATTTGGTTTCGTATGAGCGTGCCATTGTGATGATGGCATTGGTTGACAAGATTGTTGTGGCAACACTGATGGCGTTCTGTAACGCTGACCTTGTAACCTTCAGTGGGTCAATCACCCCCATCCGGATGAGGTCACCAATCTCTTTAGTCTTTACATTTAACCCCTCTCCGTCTTTGACATCGAGGGTGTAATGGTCCTCAACCTTTAACCCTGCGTTGGTCAGTATCTGTGTAAGAGGAGCCTTAAGCGCAGCGTCAACAATGGCTGCTGCCATATCTTGCTCCTCGGAGCTTACTTCGCCAATGAGTCCATAGACCTCAACCTCATACAGGGCTTTGCCCCCACCGGGAAGGATACCCTCCTCAAGGGCTGAGCGTACAGCGTGCACGGCATCGTCAACCCTGTCGTACAACTCCTTCTGCTCAAGGTCAGTGTTTCCCCCTACATAGATCACACCAATGCCACCCGTCAGGGAGGCAATGCGCTCGAGCAGGTGGTCCTTGTCAGTCTTCTTCTTGGCGGTGCGGTGTGCATCCCAAAGCTGCGCAACCCTCTCCTCAACCTTTGACTCGTCAAGCTTCAGGTCTGATTTGAGGATGATGGTCTTGTCTCTACTTACCACCACCTTAGCAGCGTGCCCTAAGTCAGCGTATGTAATTTTACTTAGGTCGTCTCCGGTCTTCTCAGAATAGTATGTAGCCCCGACACTGATTGCAAGGTCTTGCATCAGCTCGTGCTGCTTGTACCCAAAGCTCGGAGGTTGAACCGCACATAGCTTAAGGTTGTTCTTCATTACGTTAGCCGCAAGGGTGTTCACCACATTCACGTGACAGTTCGATACGATCAAAAGCTTCTTACCCTCTTGGATAATTGGCTTTAGCACCCCCTCGATCTGCAGAATGTTCCCGATCTCAATGTCAGCCACGAGCACCATCACGTCCTCAAACACACACTCGTCCCGACTCTGATCGTTAATGAACAGTGGGCTCATATACCCCCTGTCAATCTTTAGACCCTTGGTGGTCTCGGCATACGTCTCAGCCGTCTGACTCCGCTCCACGGTAACAATCCCACTACGCCCCACGTCCTTATACACCTCGGCAATAATCCTACCTATCTCACGGTCATTGTTCGCAGAGATGGAGGCAATGTCCACAAGCATTGAGCTCGAGACTTTCTTGGCTCGCCTGCGCAGCTTGTCCACCACCTTGCCACTTATGTCCACCATATTGCGTAGCACCTCGGTGCGGTTATGGTGTGGTTTAATGTGGCTGATGCCACCCTCCACGAGCGCCTCAGTCAAGACAATGGCTGTAGTCGTACCATCACCGGCAAGTGTTGCCGTACGATCCGCTGCCTCCTTCATCATCTTAACCGCAAGGTTCTCGACAGGGTCAATTAAGTCGACTGCTTTAGCCACGGTCACACCGTCTTTAGTGACGGTGATTCCGTGGGTATGTTGGGGGGATTCTATAAGTACTGTATTACCGGAAGGTCCTAACGTGCTTTTTACCGCACCTGAAATCTTTTTGATACCGGAAACCAATTTAGCCTGCCCTTCTTCTGAAAAGAACAGTTCTTTAGGAGAGTATTCCATTTGATTTGATTTGAATGTTCACAAAAATAATAATCTCGGTTCATTTGACAAAATAAAGAATATAATGTCACATTCTTCCTCCCCTATTATATATATATATTTACCTCCTTTTATTAAGAAATTTATGATTAGAGTTCATTTTCAAAATCGACATAATTGACAGTATATTAATAATCAATTAGTTAGACGACATAAAAACAACATAGTATTGATAGATAATCAGGTAATAAAGAAAACAAAAAGGAGGAGCTACAAAAGTAACCCCTCCTCAAACCAAATAGACCTGTTCAAATCTTGACTAAAACATCTTCTTGATGGCTTTCATAGTCTCAGCTTTCTCTATACCCAATGCCATAGCATCAGAATACATCTCAAGCTTCTTAGCCTTCTTAACGTCCTTCTTGATTTGAATAGCCTGTTGGATTCCGGTAACATCGTTAGGACGGGTGTTAATCAACCTCCCATTCTTAACTGTCAGATCGTTGTACATCATAGCTATGCGTTTGCGTAAAGATAAAAAAAATTCAGATACCCGTAGTGTGGAGGTAATATACCGGTTTTGCGCAGATGGACCCGATCCGAAAACGACTTTGTTTTGAAGGGGTGGGGGTCTGAAATGGTCGGGCTCTTGCGGATTTTTTGCCTTTTTCCCTCCTGCTCCTGCGCCCTGCTCCTGCTCCCTGTATTGCGTCCGCTCCTCCTCCCCTCCATCCCTCCGGTTACCGGTCACCGGCTGCCGGTCATCCTCCGGCTGCGCCCCTGCGCCCCCTGCGCCCTGTGTCTTCAAAGACACAAAAAGAATTGAGAAGAGACCGAGAGGAGCGAGGCTGCCTCCCCTCCCCTGTCTGAATGTGCAAACAATTGACAGGGATTGAACACAGGTTAAACATCTGAAAAACAGAACGTGGAAAACGTGTGAAAAATAATTTTGAAAAAAAGTAAAATAAATTTGCATTGAACGAGAATTGAACTATATTTGATAAAATTTTATACACACTATGAGCAATTTACTACGTATCGAAGCCGATTTCCTCCGCAGGTCGGAGGTCGCTTCAGCCCTGCGGTTGCAGGAGGTGCGCACCATACAGCGCACCATCACCAATGCTAAGAAGAAAAAATTTGAGCAAAGTCTCGCCCTGTCTCAGCACGTGGCTGCAGCGTTCACGTGGTTCAAGTCTTCTGAGGGACAGGCAAAGTTCCGTGAGGAGGGCATTTCGTGGACAGCGGAAGACTTTGGGCTCAAGGTCTTCGGATGGCAAAAGTCATTTTTTTACAAGATGGTCAAGGTCGCTGCTGTACCTGCTGAGGTGCTCGAGCAATACAGCGCCCAAGCGGATGCGAGTGGCGAAGATGCTCAGCGCTCAGTCGAGGAGCTCCTCAGTTTTGCTAAGGCTGCGGAGCAGGGTGCGGATGGCGGTGGACAAGATGCTCAGCCACGTGCGGAGGTCGTGCTCAGCCTGTCGTTCAATCATCCTGACGGAAAGGTCACGCTGAAAATTGACGATGCAGGGCAGGTGAAAATCAAAGGCGCTGAGAGCCTCGAGGCTGTGCGCTGTATCTTAAACCAATTCTTAAACCAATTCTAAATTTTACCACTATGCAAACAGGCATCATTTACGCAAACACAGGTCAGCGTTCACGTGGTCAGATAGCAAGTTACCACGCTAAGCCCGACCCCTTGTTCCACAACAAGACCCCTCACAAGGTTGACATTGCAGGGCTGAAGAAAGCGGAGCAGCGCAAGGTGCTGCACTTCGATGGCGCTGAGTACAGCAGCCGCTTTACTATCGGTTACGAGATTGAGAAGAACACCCTGCACAGGGCTGCGGTGAAAGAATATCCCCTGCTGTGCGGTTTCGAGAGGGATGGCTCGTGCGGTTATGAGGCGGTGACCCATATCCTCCCCCTTCTTCCTGCAGGTCAGTGGCGCAACAAGGTCTTCGACCTGTTCGTACAGGCTGAGAAGATTATCGATGACAGGTACAGCCCATCCAATAAGCAATGTGGCGGTCATATCACCTTAGCGGTGCAGGGGTTGACAGGTGACGAGCTCAGAGAGAAAATCCGCAAGAATTGTGGCATCATCCTCGCCCTGTTTCGCAAGCGCCTCGATAACAGCTACTGCAACCACAACAGGAGGCTGCAGGGTAACAATGAGAGCAGCCACGCAGGTGGATGGCATCACAAGTATCAGACAGCGCTCGTAAAGGGCAATAAACTTGAGTTTCGCCTCCCCTCACGTGTTGAGAGTGTCAAGCAGATGATAAGACGTTACGAGCTGTTCTATGAGGTGGTCAACTTCTCAGTGAACAACGAGAGCGGTAGCCACGATGCGCTGCTCAAGCGCCTCGACCCTATCGTCCTCAGTATGTACAATGGGGACAGGGCTAAGGCTAACGAGGTGCTCAGCCTGTCAAAGCACTTCCGCAAGTATATCCTCACAGGCGAGAGGCATCAGGACATCATCCCCTTTGTCTGAGGGGAGAGGGGCGGTGTCTTCAAAGACACTCGCCCTGCTGTCTCAGCGTGTGTGCGCTGACTGACGAGCTCCAAAGAGCGAAACAGCAAACCATCTAAATCTAAACACAATGACAAAGCAAACCATCCTCACCATCATCCTCGCCCTCATTCCATCTTATCTGTCGCTGTTCTGTTCAGCGCAGGGCGCAACCATCCTGCTGTGTGCAACCACAATGATCGGGATTATCATCACAGGTGCGCTCAGTGACGAGCACAAACTGACGGACAAACTTCGCTTAGCGTGGATACTGCACTTGCTTAGTGTGTGCGGTGCGGTAGCCTTTCACAACATCGCAGGTTAACTGACGAGCTGTGAATCAGCGAAACAGGTCAGCGCACGTAAGCGTGTGCTGTTCCTGTCTTAACCAAATTGTAAACATTATGGAAATCGTACTAAGAGACCGAGACCACAAAGCAATTGAGCAAGCAAAGGAGCTGCTCAAAAACTATGGCTACTTCACAGACAACCTGTGGCACGTTGATGACGTGCTCACAAGGTTCGACTGCGATGAGGATACTGCGCAGAGTATTCTCAATGATGCACTGACTAACGATGCAACATTTGAGCAGGTGTGGTTAGCAATTGACTGCGCTATTTCATCACATCAAAATTTTTAAGTTATGCGTAAAATCACAGAGCAAATCGTGCGCTCTTTCCTGAGAGGAGAGAATCGCACCATCGGCAACAGCCGGAGCGAGAACGGGGCGCTGTTCCTGTTCAACAATCGTATCGCTGAGTACAGAGGCAGCGAGTTATGGATAACCAACGCAGGGTGGACAAGCAATACCACAAAGGAGCGGCTCAACGCCTTGCCAGGCGTTCGCATCTATCAGCGCAGAGGCGAGTGGTATCTGAACGACATTGCGTGGGATGGTGGATGGGTTCACGTGGGGTCGTACACAGGCAGCGTGGCTGAGGAGGTGGACTTTGATATGACAAGCAGGTGGATGGACGCAGGGTACAGCCGACCAAATTATGCGGTGTTTCATACTCATAACGAAGCGGAGCTGAGCCAAATCGAGTTCACCCTAAACGAGGCAGGGATACCAAATCGCAGACACGAGACAGACACAGCAGGGCGGTGGCTGCCCAACTACTTCATCGTGGTGCTGCCTCAAGACGTTGACAATTCAGTCGCATTAATCACTAAAAATCTATACCAATGATTAGAATCATCCGAGAGGCACGTATTGAGCATTGCACTGAGTACTCTCTCAACTTCGACACGAGCACGAGCGGAGGCTATGCCTTCGACTGCAATCACAAAGGCGAGGTGTTTGATATATCACCCGAGGGTCAGCGCAACTATGAGCGCTGCCTGAGCGGTGAGGTCAAGACTATTCGCCCCCCATACATCAGAGAGCGCAACTACACAAAGCATACCTATGCGGTAGGTGAGTGCTACTGCGGTGCGCCTGTAGAGCTACAGCCCGACAGCGAAGGGCTGTGCTATTGTCACTGCGGACAGGGCTATAACACAGCAGGACAGAGCATACGCCCACGCTCAGAGTGGGAGGAGAGATATGAGGATGACTATTAATAAACCAAAACAAAGTAATATGGAACGTGAGTTTTTGTACAAAGTTTTCTATGGTAAGGTGCTCGTCAAAACTATAGTCGCCCACACAAGGTGGGAGGCAATTGAGTTAGTCTATAGCAGACTCATTGGCGAGTATCCTCACCTCATTCGGAGTCAGTTTAAGGCAAAAAGAATTTGATATGTTCAGAAATTGTCGTATCTTTGTCTATCTTTAGTTCATTAATCGGGTTCTGTGTCTTCAAAGACACTGCCCACAAACCTAAACACTATGTGCGTAATCATTATCAAGCAACAGGGTCAGCGCCTACCCAAAGAGGTCGCAAAGACATCAGGCAGAGTCAATCCTCACGGACTCGGAGTTATTTGGATGGACACTTTTGAGATAACTTATCACAAGTCGAAAGACTACAAGGTGCTCGACACAGAGCGCCCTTTCATTGCCCACTTCAGGTACGCTACTGTCGGTGCTATCGGCATCGAGAACACGCACCCCTTCCCCTGTGGAGCAAACAAGAACGAGTGGTTGATGATGAACGGCACAATCTATGGTAAGGGTAACAAGACTGAGTGTGACACGAAGGTGCTCGCTCGGGAGCTCGGCAACAAGCCACGCCACACGTGGAAGAAAGAGCTCGAGCAATACCCCTGCAGGTTCGTGTCTGTCAACGTGCGTAATCGCAGCTACCAAATCTATAACAAAGAGCTGTGGGTTCAGAGGGATGGTATATGGTACAGCAAAGCCAACGTGCTCGAGGAGCATCTCGTGGCTGTCTATGGCACGCTCAAGAAGGGTCACGGAAACTACTATCATCACCTGACTGAGAGCAAGTTCATCGGCAAGGGTGTAACCAAAGACAAGTATCCGCTCATCGTAGAGGGGCTGCCATATTTAATCGAGGAGAAGGGCAAGGGCTACAATGTAGAGGTCGAGGTGTTCAAGGTTGACGATGACACATTCAAAGACCTTGATGCGCTTGAGGGGCATCCAAATTGGTATCAGCGTAAGCAGATACCTGTCAAGCTAAAGGATGGCAAGGTTCTCACCTGTTGGGTGTACTTCAATCCAACCAAGACAAGCAAAGGTCGCAAGATGCACAAGTCGTACACAGGTCAGAGCTACAGGCAGCAGCCTGCGAAATCGTGGCAGCCTGCGTTCACATTTTGGGAGCCACAGCGCACAATTGACGAGCCGATAGTTGACGAGCTGCAGCTACCTGACGACCAAGAGTTCACCGTAGCTGAGGAGTGCCCTGTCTGTATCAATTGTTTCAACGACCTTGAGCACGACTTCTATGGCAACTACTACTGCAAAGCCTGCGGTGAGTGGTTCAGTGAGAATGAAATCATTAAATTCGGATGCGCAAACTAAATACTATGGCACACATAATAATCCAAGAACAAGAAAACAGAATGGTGAGAATCGACATCGAAGGAGAAGAGAAAGTACTTGCGTCTATCATAGCTTCGGCTATAATGAAAGACCCACACTTCGGTATCCTCGTGCTGTCGGCACTTGCTGTAATCGCTGAAGAGCAAACTAAATTCCCTGACATAAACCCAAATTAAAAGCTATGACACAGCCAATGGACGAACAAGAAAGACTGATGCTAATTCAGCATCTTATTGACAGACTTCTTTACCTTGAGGAAGAAAAGCGAAAGGAGTTCTTATCTTATCTCGATGCACTATACTGCGTGTATCCTATACCAAGAGAAATCAAATATGGTAAGGACGCTTTCATCGGTGCTGATAATTGTGACGAAAATTTTTAAGCTATGGAAAGACAATTACTTGAAGACATCTTTGTTACTGCCCTCGAAGGGGGCAGTAACTATTGGTATCACATCACCGCTGAGACCAATCAGAAAATCAGAAAGCTCGTGCCTCGCAGCGAAGACCCTTACTTCGCAACAGCAATGCTCACCGCAATCCTCGACCACGGAGCGAGAGTTGAGGTGCACGATGCTGAGAATCCTGACGAAATCCTCGGCATCCTCAGCTATGAGGATATGAAGGAGCGACTCGAAGACCTTGACAACAGCCTCGACTACAGGTGGGCGCTTGAGGCACACCAAGAAGAGGTCGGAGATGCAGAGAGTGCCGACATCGTATTCCAATACCTTGTAATGGGTGAGGTATGGTTCTCGTAAAAGCCAAGTGGATACGCTGCTTAGCCTGCAGACGTATGTTCACCCAAACCATTGTCAAGAAAAAGAAAAGTAAACCTGAGTGCCCACATTGTAAAAAGATTAACTATGATAGTTCAGACGATACACGAAATACTAAATCCGTTTGACGTAGAGACCCCTATCGGGACAGGCACAGCCCTGTTCCTGATAGCAGGGTCAATTCACAGTAATCCTCAGTTCATCGTCCGGCTATACAACACGGGAGCGGTACGGACATTCGATCAAAACGACATCACCATCTATGGCAATCCGATGGACGGGCGTGGGTGGGACATTAAACCAACCAATATATGAAAGCAAAATTCTACCTGCTCGGAGAGCTTTTATACTTCGTATTCATAGCTACTCCTGTGTTCGTCATCGTCATCACATCGGTGTATGTTGGCTTCTTTTTCTACGACATCTATCACCTAATAAAAAAGATTAGGAAATAGAAAAATTTTATACTAATTTTGTACCAAATCTAATCAAATTAACAATGAAAAAAGAAACATTTATCAACAGCGGTCGCATCACAGACCTCAAGACATTCCTCAATTTAAGACCCAATGAAGCCCTGCAATTTGACTGCACAGACGTTGTGCTGTACGAGGATGGGCACTACATTCAAGTACTTAAGACCGGTCACTTCTTCTATGACGGATTTGCGGACAAGAAGTTGGATAATGTAGAAGATTTTATGTGGAAAAAAATTGACATTAATTAAACAAATTAACTTATCTTAGCAGACCTAAATCGAATCAAATGAAAAGTGACATCTTCTATCAGTACGTGGAGAGAATCACAGAGCTGTTCAGAATCCCCAAGGAGGAGCTCTTCTCCAAATCAAAACGCAGAGACCTTGTCGATGCGAGATACTTGCTTTACTACCTATGCTACAAACGCCCGATGAGCCTGAGCTATATCCAAAAATATATGAGCGAGAACGGCTACTTCATCCGGCACTCTTCAGTTATCTACGGCATCAACACCGTAATCGAAAGAGTCAAGGAGGACAGCGACTATATGCAAGTCGTTAAGGACATCGAGAAAGCAGTTTTTATTTAATCACTTCACATACCTAAAACTATGGCAAACGAAAACAAATCCGTTTACGGTACGCTGTCGTCCATAAGCGTCAAGGACAAGATCGAAAGGAAGGGCAACCTCGACTACCTGTCGTGGGCAAATGCTTGGTCAATGCTCAAGTCAAACTACCCTGATGCGCAGCGCATCGTGTACGAGAATCCTGATGGGATGAACTACTTTACAGATGGCACGAGCTGTTGGGTAAAGGTCGGCATCGTAGTGGGAGGCATCGAGCACATCGACTACCTGCCCATTATGGACTTCAAGAACAACTCCATTCCTCTCGCAAAGCTCACGTCCACTGACGTGACCAAAGCAATTCAGCGAAGCACAGCTAAGGCAATCGCAATGCACGGACTCGGACTTTCTTTGTGGACAGGTGAAGACCTGCCTGAGATGGTGACTGAGTCACCAAAGAAAGCTGCTGCTGAGAAATCCTCAGCTCCTGCTGTAGGCGCTGAGTTAATCGAACTCAAGAAGGGCACAGCCAATTGGGATGCGGTGGTGAAATATGTTGAGGCGAACAAGAAGCTCGGCATCGAGGCAATTGGGAAGCAGCTCATCCGCAAGTACAAAATTTCTCCTGCACTTAAAAAAGAAATCGCTGAGCTATGCAAGTAATCAACCAACTAAGAGACGACCACGAGTACTATCGTGGCGTGGGTAAAAACTACTTATCCAACTCAGACATCGGGGCGCTACTCACCAACCCTAAAGCGTTTCGTCAAGACAGAGAAGACAACAAGAGCTTTGCCGAAGGCAGGCTCTTTCATCAGCTCCTTCTTGAGCCTGAGAAGGTGGACAAGGTGACGAGCGTTGACGTGAGCAGTCGCAACACCAAAGAGTATAAGAAATTCGTTGAAGAGAATGGGCTTGACTTTGCACTACTGACCAAGGAGGTGGAGGAAGTCCACAACCTTGTGGCTGTAATCAAATCGAACATTGCTTTCTACGATGACATCTATGCTGATGGTAACGTGTACGAGGAGCCGGCAATCGGTACAATCAAAGGCGTGGAATGGAAGGGAAAGGCTGACATCGTAACGGCTGACTGCATCATCGACCTGAAGACTACGAGCGACATCAATAAGTTTAAGTGGAGCGCCAAGGCGTATCACTACGACTCTCAGTGCTACATCTATCAGCAGTTATTCGGTAAGCCTCTTGTCTTCTACGCAATCGACAAGGAGACAGCGCAGCTCGGAATCTTTAGACCCACTGAGAACTTCATCAGAGGTGGCGAACTCAAAGTTGATCGGGCTATCGAGGTCTATCACAAGTACTTCGGACCGAACGCAACCGAGGATATTGACAACCATTATATTGACGAAACATTAGATTAAACCCTACAATTATGTCTGAACAGCAACAAGAAAGAATCTTTGCCGATGGTTTTATCATCAAGCGCAGAGACAATGCACCTGAATTTGTAATCGCAAACATCAGTGTAAAAGTGGACGAGGCTATTGCCTTTCTCCGCAAGTACGAGAAGAACGGATGGGTAAACCTAAACGCTAAGACCGGAAGGTCAGGTAATCCCTACATCGAGCTCGACACCTTCGAGCCAAAGGGTAAGGGTAGTGCTAAGCCAAAAGCAGCAGCACCTGAGCCTGCCTCTGAGCCGGAGGAAGATGGAGACCTACCCTTCTAAACCAAACTAAAGAGGGGGTATCAGCCCCCTCTTTTTTTCTCTAAGCTGTGTCAATTTAAGTCTCCCTCTATTCTCTATATATATCTCTATATATATATATTATTCTATAGAATACAGGTCAAAAAAAATATTAACATAATCGACATCAGCTTCAGAGTCAGTAAGTTACACGACATTTTTTCGACACAACCTTAACATTTATGACATCACAAGTAACCATATTCCAAAACATCAAAGAGACAAGCACTCCCTTTCACAGGGAGGTGGGTGTAATCCTTGAGCGTATCAAGGATGGCGCAACCAAGGAGCTCGTCAAGAAGATACGTGCAGAGAAGCGCAAGGCTGAGCGTAATGAGCTGAAGAAGCAACTGCCTGCCATCTGTTTCAGTGGTACGTTTAACAAGCGTGCAGACACAGCCTTGATTGAACATAGCGGTCTCATCTGTCTTGACTTCGATGGGTACGACAAGCAGAAGGTATTACTCAACGACAAGGAGACCCTGAGCAAGAACAAGTATGTCTATTCTGTGTTCATTTCTCCGTCCGGCAATGGGCTGAAGGTACTCGTTAAGATACCTGCCGATGCAGAGAACCATCAGAATTACTTTAATAGCTTAGAAAAGTACTTTAATTCCCCTTATTTCGACAAGACGAGTAAGAACATCAGCCGAGTGTGTTACGAGTCCTATGACCCTCTAATCCACGTAAACGAGAACTCATCGGTATGGGATACCATCGAAGAGCCTGAGTACACGGAGGTGAACAAGCTACGGGACACGGCAACCATCCCGATCACGGACGAGAATAAGATAGTGGAGATACTCGTCAAGTGGTGGCAGAAGAAGTACCCGATGACCGAGGGACAGCGTAATCAGAACTGCTACGTCCTTGCGATGGCGTTCAATGACTTCGGTATCAACAAGAGTCTTGCCGGCTACGTGTTAAACCAATATGCAACGGCTGACTTCAGCCTGAAGGAGATTCAAAGGACCATCGACTCAGCCTATCAGAACACAGCCAACTTCGGAACCAAGTACTACGAGGATGAGGAGAGAGTAAACCAAATCAAAGCAAAGCTAAGGCGTGGTGTCTCAAAAAAAGAGGTGCGCCTCCAACTGCAGGACTCCAATTTGGATGGCGACACGATCGAAGCGGTGCTTGCAAAGGTCGAGGAGGAGAACGCCAAGCAGACCTTTTGGACAAAGAACGACAAGGGGGTCATCAAGATAGTACACATTCTCTTTAAGCAATTCCTCGAGGACTCAGGCTTCTACAAGTACTGCCCCGAGGGTGGGAAGAACTACGTGTTCGTGAAGGTGACCAATAACCTAATCGACCACACATCAGAGAAGGAGATAAAAGACTTTATACTTAACCACTTGCTTGAGCTTGACGACATAATGGTGTATAACTATTTTGCCGACAACACACGCTTCTTTAAGGAAGAGTTCTTGTCAATGCTATCTACTATTGACATCTACTTTATTGAGGATACCAAGGAGGCAGCGTATTTATACTACAAGAACTGTGCAGTGAAGATAACAAGCGAAGGCATCACATCAATTGACTACCTTGACTTAGGCGGTTACGTTTGGAAAGACCACGTCATTGATCGGAACTTCAGTATGTGTAAGGTCACATCAAGGTGTGACTACCGGCAGTTCATCCGCAACATCTGCGGTAATGATGACAGCAGGGTGTCATCAATGGAGAGTACAATTGGATTCCTGCTGCACGGATACAAGAACCTCAGCTTCTGCCCTGCGGTCATCCTGAATGATGAGGTCATCAGCGACAACCCCGAGGGTGGAACAGGGAAGGGATTATTTATGAACGCCCTCAGCAATATGAAGAAGGTGGTAACGATAGATGGTAAGAGCTTCACCTTTGAGCGGAGCTTCGCCTATCAATTGGTGTCTGCCGACACACAGATACTCGTGTTCGATGACGTGAAGAAACACTTTGACTTCGAGCGTCTGTTCAGTGTGGTAACAGAAGGACTAACGCTTGAGAAGAAGAACAAGGATGCGATTAAGATTCCGTTCAGTAAGTCACCAAAGATTGCCATCACTACCAACTACGCCATCAAGGGTAGCGGTAATTCATTTGCTCGTAGGAAGTGGGAGCTTGAGCTGCACCAATACTACTCCAAGGCGTACACGCCACTCGATGAGTTTGGTAAGCTGATGTTCGGGGATTGGAACGATGATGATTGGTGTGAGTTTGACAACTATATGATCGGGTGCTTGAAGAGCTATCTTGATACAGGACTTGTGAAGAGTAAGTTCGTCAACCTTAAGATTCGTCAGCTATCAGCAGAGACAGCACACGACTTCATCGAATGGTGCGGTCTTGTCGATGGGCAGCAGCGTAACACTGCGCTTGAGGTAGGTGTAAGACTATACAAGAACGACCTGTACCACGACTTCATTAACGAGTATCCTGACTACGGACCGAAGGCTAAGATGACCATCAGCAGAACCAAGTTCTATAAGTGGCTCGTGTCTTATGCTTTGTACAAGGAAGGTGTTACTCCGGAGGAAGGTCGTGACCTGAATGGCAGATGGATTATCATCAACAGAAAAAAGGAGGGAACAAATGAATGAGATAGTTGAGCGCACGCCCGGAGCTTCTGACTACAATATGTTCAAGTACTGCGAAATACTTTGTAAGGTGATGAGTCAGACTAAGGAAGTGAAGATTGGAAGAGGGAAGACTATCGAAGTTCATCAAACGTACAAGTATAAAGACGCTCCGCAAATATTGCCACGGCTTGAGCGCAGCCGTGATTATTACAAGGAGCTTCACGAAAAAGGAGGTAGCCAAGTGCAATTCAGACAATACCAAAAAGACATCATCGCTTCAGGATTCACCATACTGCAGGAGCACCGCTTCTTATACCTTGCTATGGAGGTGAGAACAGGCAAGACATTAACGAGTCTCGGCATTGCCAATGAGATGAGAGTTAAACACGTGCTGTTCGTCACCAAGAAGAAAGCAATGGGTAGTATCGAGGAAGACTATGCAATGTTCAACCCATCATTTAAGATGACGGTCATCAACTACGAGAGCTTGCATCACGTAATGGATGACGAGATGTGGGACTTGATTATCCTTGATGAGGCGCACAGCTTAGGAGCATTTGCTAAACCAAGCGAGAGAGCAATAATGGTAAGAGACTTGATCGAAAAGTGTAGACCAATGGTGATACTGCTGAGCGGTACGCCAACACCGGAGAGTTACTCTCAGATGTATCATCAGGTCTATGGCATACCGAACAATCCGTTCAGGCATTACAAAAACTTTTACCGGTTTGCTGATGAGCATATCAAGATTAAGCAAAAGAAAATCAACGGGCTCTTTGTTAAAGACTACAGCAACGGGAAGGACAGCATTATCGAGGCAATGAAACCATACACCATCAACTACTCTCAGGAGGAGGCAGGCTTTGTTACGCAGGTAACCGAGGAGATACTTGAGGTGGAGCTAAAGGATAGCACCAAGACTTTGATTAAGAAACTGCAGAAGGATAAGGTGATTGAGGGTAAGAGCGAGGTAATACTTGCAGACACACCCGTGAAATTAATGATGAAGATACACCAACTTTGCAGTGGAACGATTAAGTTTGAGAGTGGCAACAGTATGGTGCTCGATACTACCAAAGCTGAATACATCAAGGATTACTTTGCCGGCTGCAAGATTGGAATCTTCTACAAGTTTAAGGAAGAATTGTCTGCGCTAAAGCAAGTGTTCAAGGATGACTTGACAACTGAGCTCAGTGTCTTTGAAGACACTGATAAGAACATCGCACTACAGATTGTTAGTGGACGTGAGGGAATCAGCTTGAAAAAGGCTGACTACTTAGTGTACTACAACATTGACTTTAGTGCGACAAGCTATTGGCAAAGCAAAGACAGGATGACAACCAAGGAGCGTGCGTTCAACCACGTGTATTGGATATTTAGTAAGGATGGAATCGAGCACGACATTTACAAAGCTGTAACCAAGAAGAAGGACTATACCGTAAATCATTTTAGGAAAGACTTTTATGACGGAGCAACAGGTACAATCGAAGCTGATTAAAGAGCTTGAAGACAAGGGATACTACGTGATCAAGTTGGTGAAGACCAACAAGAATGGCATCCCTGACCTTATTGCTATCCCTAAAAATTCTGACGTGGAGTTCTTCGAGGTGAAGCGTGCAGATGGTAAAGTATCTAAACTACAAGAGTATCGAATTAAAGAACTAAAAAAATATGGAATTAAAGCAACAGTTTATTACGGTCCCAAGAAACCTGAGTGAGCAAGACCACGCACAACGGGTGGTTGAGATGGTGATGGGAGTGAGAGTTGGCGACAAGAACCGGAAGCGGCAGGTCGTGGAGGCGAGGATGATGTTCTCGTCTATGCTTAGAGATATGGGGTATTCTCTGAAGGAGATTGGTTCGGTGTTGAAGAAAGACCACACCACAATTATACACTACCTACGAAAGCTCAGAGAACTAACTGAAGTGGATAGGTCTCTGTTCAAAAAGTATATAAAGTGTAGAGAGTTGTTGATGTTAAATGAAGAGCCCGTAAATTTAGAAGAAGAATTGGAACGCTTACGCAAACAGGTTGAGCTACTGAAGATGGAGAACTATATTCTTTCTGAAGAGAAGACTGAGTTGACAAAGCAATTGTCGAGCGATGAGAAGCGCCTACAAAAAATTTTCAAACTAATTGAAGAAAACACACAGCACGGATATGAGGGAATTGTTGAACGCAAAATAAGAAAGATGTTCGATGAATGAGCAGGAAAACAATCGTGCCCAACGCATAGCGTATATGACTGAGGGCTTTCACGAAATCGTGACTTCCATCTACGAGAAATTGGTGGACAGGGAATACGACTCCGCTACTCAAGACATTAAAGAACTAATGCGTGACCTTCGTGCGACATTAAAACTTATAGAAGATGAAGACTTTTGAAACAGAACAAGACAGGAAAAGAGAGCAGAAAGCCATCGAGACATTCGTCAAGATGTTCGGTGGCTCATTTCAAAAGCTCGGTCAACAAGATGTTGACTACAGAATATTTGACAAAGACAAGAACCTGATAGCTTATGCTGAGGTGAAGGGTAGGATACGACCGCTGAGGGATGCCTACCCTTTGCCGGTGGCACTTGCCAAGCTGAATAAACTGATCGAGAAAAGACACAACCCTGTATTGATATGGGCTTGCGAGGATGGCATCATCTATGGCAAAGTATTCTCCCTTGTAGGCGAAGTAAAGTTAGGCGGTCGCCCTCCACGTGAGGAAGCCGTTAATGACATCGAGATGATGGTCTACTTTGAAAGACAGAAAGGTCTTAAGTACGTAAGGTTTAGTTAACCTCTTCTTCTTTCTTATCCTTGAAAGACTTTAGGATATGAGCCACTGACTCGATGGTGGTAAGACCAAGTGATACTGCAACAAGTACAGTTACGCTATACACCAATGAATCTGCAGGAGCAAAGTGAGATTCACTATGTGAGTTGTCCCACATCGTCCAAAATAAAAACATTGCTCCGATTATTCCCACGAGCCTCTTGCTTGAGTTGTTACTCTCAGAGGAGAAGAATCCTCCCATCCATTTGAATAGTTGTTTCATTTTTTTTGTTTTTCTTTTCCGTAAATAGTGTTTCCTCCTGATTGCTTAGGCACGTATTCATACATCTCATCTTTTATCTCACGCCTAATTCTTTCTTTTTCTTTTCTCATCTCGCTTTTCATCTTCTCAATATCATAAAGAACTCCACCCTCACCATACAAATCCTCATACATCTCAGGGTAGTAACGCTTCATATCTTCCTTGCCAATCTTATTCATCGGCTTGGTCACTTCTGCTTTCTCTAAATCCTTATAGAGTTCTTTGTTTACAATCTTACGGACATCTTTGTAAAGAGGAATGAGCCCAAGGTTACCCATTATCTCAAGAGGAATACGAATACCTACCTCTTTTTCACTACGCTGTATAGCATCAGCCTGTTTCTTAGGTTCCTCTGTAGCCTTACGAATCATCAAATCTAATGTCTTAGCTGATGGACCAAACGGACCAAGCATATTCATAAGCAAGTCTCCCATATCCGTCTTCTTACCTTTCTTCTCAGCAGGGATAACGGTATACTGAAGAGCATCTTTGTATGGGTCATACTCTCCTTCACGAAGGAAGTCGAGATAGTTTTCATTTACTCTTTCTACCCCATATCCAATCAGATTCTTGGTTGCGTTACCAAAGTCACGACCTAATAGTAATGATGTAGCAGAAGACAACATACCCTGACCAATCTTTTGCTCGATTGACTTCTCGTCATCCTCATCTTCATCAGGCACAAACAGACCAACTAAAGCTGAAGACAAAGCCTGAGTAATCAAAGTATAGGCTGTCATCCTTGTGGCAACCGCAGCGAGCAAAGCAACGCCTGTCTTTCTTGACAATGTTCCATTACCCATAGCCGCATTGATGCCGGTACGAGCAGTGATATATTCATAGATCAAGAAGCGAGTCATAAAGTTATTGAAGATGTTGAACCCTCTGATGAGTGCGCTTTGATTCTGCTTAGGCGTACCCTTTAGGATGCCCATAAAAGCATTGTCAGTTGCACCGGTAAGTACAGTCTTCTCATCAGCATAGTTCTTAGCTGCGTCAAGAGCTTCTTTGTTTGAAGCCATATACCGCTCGTCATTCTCAGCTATCTTATCAAAGTCAGGCTCGGCTCCGGTAATCTTTTTGAACTCATTAGCAAAGGCTCCGAACCACATTGGACGCATCACCATCTTATCAGGAGTAGCAATCAACGCATCAGCCATTGTCTCTACAGCGTTCTGATACTTCTTCAAAGAGATATTATATATCTGCTGTATTTTATTTCTGACATCATTTTGAGCCCTACCACCTTTTACGCCACTTGCTTGGTTCATTATCGAAGCATCAATAAGTCTTCCACTAAGAGTATCGTGAGGGAATAAACGGTTAGTTTGTTTACTTCCTACGTTGCTCATAATAGTAGCAGCAGTTGGCGACAATACAACACCCCTATTTTTAAGACCGGCTTTGAAATCTTTTGGAGCAGCTATCATAGCAAACGCTATGTTAGATGATAACTCCCCAACAAACCTTGGCGCACTTGCAAGTACAGCACGGTAGCCTTGCTTAGACATAAAGTTTACAGCATCATCAAGTAAAGATGTAGATGTAAAGTTATCTGTCAGCAGGTTGTCAACAGCTTCCTCATAAACTCTTTCAATAGCATTGAAAATGTTTTGCTGTTGTTTGGTTGCGCCTTCCTGCTCCATCAGCTTTGACGTTTCATTAATGGTCTTACGCCCTGTGCGTATGGGTTCAGTAAGATAGTAATCCATTAATACAAACTTAGCACCACGATTTGCTGAAGCAAACACGTCAAAGTTCAATGGAGCAACCTTACCTGTACGTGCAATCAAAGACTTTGCTTTGGTAGAGGGACGCATTGATTCGTTGTAGCTATCAATGAAAGCCACACCGGATATAGCTTCGTCAGGTCTATGCTCGTGAAGTGTATTCAAGTGTACGTAATTATTCAATGGAGTAATCTTGTCTCCACGGACAATAGCTGCAGTGTATACAGCTTTCTCACGTAAGTCCTCATTTACTTTTTGAATAGTCTTGATCGCATTTCTTTCAGCCTCATTGAATGAATCATACAACTTTTGGTTATCTATATTACCATTTGCATCTGTGTACTCATCGTAAATTTCCTGAAGCATATCAGCATCACGCTCGCCAAAACTTGACTTACCCTTTCTAATGTGGTCAATTGTTTTCTTCAAGTACTCTGCTGCCGGATTAACCTGTTTGCTATCAGGGTTTGAATCGTGCTCAAGCTGTACCATATAGGTCATCATCTTGAACTTAGACATCAATGTTTTATTAGCGTCATTCTTGAATGATTTAGCTACAGCTTCTTGAGCTCTATCTAATTTATTATTCAACTCAGTGACTGCCTTTTGGAATTTAGCCTGCGCATCAGCAGCTTGAGCAAACAGTGAATTGAATATCTCCTTCGTGTTATAGTTGCCAAACACTTGGTCAATGTAGTACAACGGGTTTCTTCTTATCAACTCAACAAGACCATCTTTCTTTGTAAGCAATCCTTTTATCTTAGAATAAATTGAACTAAGCTTTAGAGGCTTTGCTTTTTGAACTGCATCATTAAGTGTCTTTGATTTATTGATGGCGTTCATACGCTCAACAATAAGCTGAGTATAATGTGGAAGGTATCCGTTGTTTATGTTGTCAATCAAACGCAGCAGGTTCTTTAACTGTGCGTTGTCAAGACCATATACTGCATCTGTCTTGAGAAGTTTCTTTAACTCACGAGCAAGGTTACGCTCGTCTGCAGTTGGCAATCCTTCAGGATTTAGATCAGCAAGCTGTGCTGCATCTGCCATCACTTGATTCTCTGCCTCAATCTCAGCCTCACTACGTGGGTCCTTCTGTGTCATTGGAAGAATGGATGACTTATACTTACGCATAATCTCAGCCTCCTCTTCAGTAATCACTTCGTCCTTCACCATATCTCGTATGGTTCCGGCATAGTCAACCTTGCCCTCATCATCAACAAGCTTACCATCATAAGAATTGAATCGCTCAGCAAGCTCAGCAGCAAGTGACACCTCTGCATCTACTGCATTAAGAATGTCATTAACATCTTTGGTGACAGCATTAATCTCTTCAAGTTGCAACACAGCCCTACGCTCACCCATCATTGTGACAAGCTTTGTGTATTTTTCAAACACAGCGTCAGGGATTAGGGTTGGCTTGATGGCAAGAAGGCGTTGCATCAGTGGGCTCAAGCTCTCTGCTATACCTATCTTAGTCTGTGCGTTTCTGCGTGCAGTTGGTAAAGCTTTGTTGATGGTAGCAATCTGATCGGCATAGTTGGCGTTCTTAAACACCTTAGCCATATAGTCTACGAACCTACCTATTGAGTTGGGGTCAAACATATTGACACCACTAAACTTGCTAATGATAGCTGCCGTTTGCTTGGCTGTAATGAATCCCTTGTCTGTCATAGTACGCAAATACTTAACAAGCTCTCCGCTTGTGCGCACCCATAGCTTAATAGCATCCTTGGCTCCCTTTGCTTGGTCAGCAAGCTGCTTTTTCAACAGCTCGTACTCTGACATTGTAATCTCATTCACATCTTTAGTCTCGCCAAAAAGTTTCTGAGGCTTAGGAGCTGCCTTCTCACGCTTACCAAATCGTTTGCGTATATCACGCACCATCTTCTCACGCTGCGTATCTGAGGCTGTCTCATATACTCGTGAGCCTTGCAGGTAAGCAATGGCGTTTTGCATTGCTTCCTCATTTGTATTGCCACGCTGCAGAGATTTTCTTACCACACCCTCAAGCTCGGTCATCATCCTGTTGAATCCGGGTAGCTCCATCTCCGTAGTATCCTCCGGTTGCGCTTGCGCATCACGTTGTTGAGCAAGGGCGCTGATGGAATCAATTACATCTTGCTCGCTCACATTGTTCTGTGCGGCAGCTCTTGTGATAGCTTCTTGCAGTGTGATACCTGTAGCGACAAGAGCCTTCACTGTTTTGATAATGGCTTTCATAACCGGTATAGCTATGTTGATACCGGCAGTTTCTCTACCAAACTTGGTAAGGTCACCATCTACCTTATCCAAAAATTCTTTTACTCTTTCAAGAGTAGTAGCATCTTTAGTGTCTGCTGTCATCAGCTCCTCCGTTGTTGGAGCAGCACGTTCTATATCACCTGTATCTGTCTCGTCAATCTCGTAGAACTCTGCAGGTAGAAGACCAATCTTCTGATCAGCGAACTTAAACTTCTCATATATCTGCTCCTCAATCTTACGAGCCTGTGAGTTAAGTCCTTCTTCACGAAGGGCACGTGCTTGCTGACGCAGTTCTTTAAGCGCCTCATTCTCTCCTGAGAAGTTAACGTATGAGTTCTGACCACGTGTCTCTGTGGTCATAGCCGCACGTGCAAGTGGTGAGTACATACGTGCGTGTACGTTCCAAGCGTTCTCCTCGCCTTTAGGACCAAATGAATTGCCGAGCTCAGCGTGTCCAAAGAAATCGTGGATGGCACGGAACACGTCATTCACGAGCATAGTCTGCCCGTTCACATCTTTGAATCCTGAATCTCTTAGTAATGGGTTCTCTGCACGCTGCTCTTCTGTAATGGCAGCATCACCAAATCCTGACTCGGTAGAAAAGATTTTCATACGCTGATTGTTTCTCAGGTCGTCAATCATCTCCTGAGAATTGGCGTATGGTTCTTCGTTATTTATCTCAACAACATAACCGGCATCGAGGAAATCTTGATACTGATCAAGGGTTTCCTTAGCCATCGCTTCGTATGCAGCTCTGACTTGGGGGTCAGTTGGGTTGTGCTGCATAGCAGCAAACGCATTAGCTATGCGTCTTGCTCTTGCTTCGTCTAACCTTTGCGATCCGTTGTACCTCGGTCTTTTCTTGCCGAAAACTCTTTGATAATATCTATCCGCAATTTGCGCAACTCTCTCGAGGGGCTTATTGAAAAGTCTGTTGCCGGGGCTTGGCTTGAAATACTCTCCGCTATCAACGCCTTGGAACTCGGCATCCCTCCTGACTGCTTCTTCGACTGCTTGAAGAATGTTTTGCCCACTCGGTCCAAGTTCGGACCCTTTAGCTTTAATTCTTCCAAGAATTTTTTTCCTGCTTGCAACGCCAACTCTTCGGGAATCGACCGGACGGAAGTCTTGTTGTTCATAATTTATTCCTTTTGATTTAAGTAGTTCTACAAATGTACCAATGTTTTTCTGTAACTGTGGGTCAGCAAAGTCTAATACGTCAATGAATGATACCTCACCTGTCTTCTCGTTGATACTAAAGTCAGTGATACCTGCTTCCTTTAACGCATCTATTGCACCATCTACATCAGATACTTTAACGCTATACTCATTGGCGTTGTGCGTCTTACCACCCTGTTCGGTATACTGTGCAGCAATGGCTGCCTCCTGCACCTGTGGAGCAAATGCACTTACGAGTGCAGCATATTCTTCAGCCTGCTCGATGGTAGCACCCTCAAGGTCTACAGCGTTTGATATTTCTACAATCCTTTCACCTTTATTATTCTCATACCCACCAATAAACTCAAGGACGTTGGTCTTGATACCAAGTAAACTGCCAATATCTGCAAGTGTTTGCAGGTATCCCTTATACGCAGGAGACTCTCTTAATGCTGCAGCTTCTGAGGTAGACCCAACTTGTGTGTTAAAGAATGGAGCTACATTTACCCGTGTCTTTGAAGACACTTTTTGAAGAGCATCTAATTCGTTAAGAGCTTCATCCACTGCTATGGTTTGATCTCCAATAGTGATGGTCTCTTGATCATCTTCTACAGCAGCGAGCGCTTTGATTAGCGCATCTTTCCTTTCTTGTTGTTCGGGGCTGAGGACTTTTTCACCCTCTTGGGTAATGACTTCAAGTCCTGTTTTGGGTTCTCCTTGCGCCAACGCTTCGCTATCTCCGGGTGTTGGCTGAACAGATACTTGACCTGCTGCTTGCTTTTGAATGGCATCTTGTGATATTTTAGTTAGTTGTTCATTAATAGCTTTTACTCTTTCTCTTTGTGGTACGGTAAGCGCTTCGTCCTTCCCATCAATCTGACGCTCCAAGTCACGCTTCTCTTTAAGTAAGTTCATAGCCTCCTTCTTTCCCTGCAAATCAAGGTTGGGAGGAAGTGAATTGAATAAACCAACAGCATTGCGGTAATCGTTGAGTGTCTCTTTGGCTTCAGCCATAGTAAGCTCACCTGTATTCACCTTGTTCTGAAGGCTTATGATAAATGCTTTCTCAATCTTTGTATCATTTGCTGCAGCTTCAAACAGCTCAAACTGTGTGTCGCTCATACCTAAGAATCCCTGCTTACGATAAGCAGCAGAAAATCCCGGCAGCGTTCCAATGATAGCGCCACCTACCGCCTCTTGTGCACCGGCATACGCCATATTTCTTATGTAATCCGTAACAGTCTCAGGGGTCTCAAACATTTGTTTGCCCTTGACTGCGTTATATACATCTTTAAGTCCTGACTCAGCAAGTTCTTGTGCTGCACCGGTTTCTGCTTCAGCAAGAGTTGCACCGGCAACAACAAGCGTTCCTCGAGCAACACCACTTTTTACCTCATTTTTTATTAATTCGCTAAATGTTTTTGCAGATGTTGTACCACTTGCTTTACCCAATGCTTTTACAACAAGACTATTAACTAATCCTTTATTAGCTAATACATTTCTTAAACCTATTGATTCAAGCGCACCAACTGCAGCAGCTATTGGAAGAGTGATTGCAAGCTTTTCATTCTCTGAGATGTTTTCAAACTCAGGGTTGTTTGCCATCTCCTCATTAATGTTATCCATTACTTGAGCAGACATTTGAGCTGTGCGTTGCGCCCATCCAACAGGACCTGCCCCACCCATCATTGCAGGGACAGACTTAGCAAGACCTAATACAGCACCACCCCAAAACCCTTCGCTTTTTAGATCAGTCCATTCTACTGTAGTGTTAGGGTCTCCGAAAACAACTCTGTTTCCTTTTCGTATATATTCAAGCCATCCCCCTTCACGCTTACCTGTTTTAGGATTTATATCTCCATATAAAACAACCTTCTTTGCCTCGTCTTCAATCTCGTCATCAATATCTTCCCTTACTCCACTTGGCATTTTATTTCTCCAAGCTTCAAACTCTTCTTGACTTTTAAGAGCCCCAAGAGAAAGCTTAGGTGGAGCAATACCATATTTTTTTGCACGCTCTATTACAGCATCTTGATATTCACCACGCCCCATCAACATATCTTTTGGCATAAACTCTGCCTCTAAGTTTGCCATCAAAGTAAAAAAACCTGAAGAAATAGAGGCAGCTCCATCTAAAAATGAATTTGTTATACCACCATACCAAGTACCTTGTTTAGCTTTTTGCTCAGTATACTTTCCTATAGATTGATTAAGAATACCCATCCGATTTTTAATATCGGTTTCGGTAGCCATAGCACCGGTTACTTCTTTATTAAAGTTTAGTTTATCTTGATTTAGTTTTTGAAAACGCTCTTGAAAAGCAGGGTTATTTCTCTGCGCTGATGGGGTAGAATTGATGGCGTTCTCCTCTGCCTCTATCTCCTTCTTTCTTTTTAATATCTCTTGCGTTCTTAATCTGAAAGCATACTCTTCCTCTTGCATTTTCTTGGTGACATCATCAACCTCTTTTTCTGTCGTATACTTTTTATTAGCATCAGTATACTCTTTTTCAAGAGTCTGCAAGTTGTTTATAGTAGCAGAGTTCTCTCTTAAAAATTTTCTAAGAGCCTCAGATTCTTCTTTATTTCCTGCTGAAGTCCAATTGTTTAATGATACTCTTGCTTTCTTTCCATTAGGAGCGGTAACATTTACGTAATCTCCTCCGGCTACAGCTTCCTCAAACTTAAACCCCATAGGACCAAATTGATACTGCAATTGAGGAACAACATATTCCTCTTCCATATCAACTAAGTCAGGCGTAATTGCATTAAGCTGTTCTTCAACGAAGTTAGGAAGCTTCGTAGGTGATACCAATGAACCACCTGCCGAAGGTAATCCCGTAGTGACTTTTTTTTTAGAAGGGTCCTCTGCTGTTGCAGCTACTTGAGGAGTAGCCGGCATAGCAGATAAGTACTGCTTAGTAAAATCAGTCTTAGGCTTAGTATATAAACCATCCCTATTAAGAACACCGTACACTTTCTCTTGATATGCAGCATCCTTGAACTTTGTCTTGAAAGCATCATAGTCCTGAGTAAAGTATCCTTTCTCTATAAGTAAGTCGTATAGTTTTTGTAACTCGTCCATTAGATTTTTTTTGTTCTGTTAATCCAATTCACCTTTTAAGATTCCCTTACCCTCAAGACCTTTTAAGAATATAACTTGATCCTCTGCAGATGCACCCGGAACATTTGAAAGCATAAATGCTCTTATTTTTTCGGCTGCCTTTGCAGGATTGCTTAAGTATATTGCAGAAGATGATTTGCCATCAGAATTTGTTAATACAATTGCATCATATCCAACAACAGCTTCTCTAACGCTAAACCCAAGCTCATTAAACTTCGCCTCGTTTGCAGAAATAAAATCAGTTTCATCTGTGGGCTGATCTGCTCCTGACGCATCTTTACCTGTAAATGTAACATTTAAGTGGTCTGCATACATCTTGTTAGGGTCACCTGTTTTCTTAGGACCTGTAGAAGTAGCCTTAGCTTCCCCTGCTTGGAATGTTGTAGTCTTAGTTTGAAGTGCACCCTTTACAACTTCGTTAACATCAACTGTTCCTCCAAGAAGTAGAGGAGCTGCTGAACGAACAAAGTCTTGTTGAGTCATCATCTCTCCCGTGTTAGCGTTCTTGAATGGAATAGCTTTAGTCGAACCATCATTAAAGGTAATGCTAACTCCATCATTAGTTCTACTTACATCTTTTACATTTGGCATACCATAGAAGTGGTTGATAGCAGCTTGTTGTTCTGCAGGAGTACCACTATATAGTTTAGCCAACATATTACCTGATGTCTGAGCGCTTTTCTTTTGATCACCTCTTTCATAAACGTAAGAAGGAGGATAGTAAGTAGGCTCCTTACGTGGCTGACTGAACGGTTGCACTTCAGTTTTCTGCTCAAGCATACTACGAAACTTATTTTTAGTATACTCTTCAGCAGTCTTTAACTGATCCTTGCCATTCTGTGTGCTCTCAAAGTCAGGTTGAAATACACCATCCTTATGAGACCACAATATATAATGAGAGCTTGAATTTGCTACGTTAGGGTCCGTTGTAACCTGATAAGCTTTGCCTGATTTAGGGTCAATGCCTCCGGTCCAATCAAACAATATGGAAGATACGTGCGCAGGGTTAGATAGTTGCGCCTGTACAATAAGTTTTTCGCTTTCAATATATTTGTCGACAGCTTGCTGTCCTTCTTGACTAAGACCAACACGTTTAGTTGGGTCTGTAACCTTGGTAAGGAAGCCTGTCTGAGTTGCACTACCTGTAGAAGTAACAACCTCCTTTACCACATCGCCTAATAATTTTGCCTCTTGACTTAGGTTTTCATTCAGAGCGTACTTGTCAATCTTTTCTTTGATACGGTTTCGCAGTTGGTTTACCGTCATATAATTGTCGGGACCTTCAGCAAGAGTCTTAACACCATTTTTATCTACCATCTTACCAATGCTGATAGCACCGGTAGTTGGATTAATCAAAGCTTTGGTTTGACCAAGGTTTGCAAATCCTTCAACCATTGCCATAAACTGAGTCTCAGCTTCTGAGCTTTCACCCTTCTGCCTACGCTCTGTCTTTATAGAAAACTCATCTTGATATTCTTTCGCAAGGTCAAACATTCTTTTAGTTCCATCCTTGCTATTCTGACGAATGAGCGCATAGTCTTTAGGTTTCATTTGACCCGACTTAAGAAGTCTGTCTGTAAGAAGTCTATACTGCTGCATATCACCGGCATAGTCTGTAATGTACTTATTTACATCATCAGACAATCCTTGTGGTGCGTTCTCAAGTTCTTCACCAAACTGACGAGACGCATCATCAAGAGCCTTCTTTTTTGCTTCACGAAGTGATGCCTCTTGCTTTAGAGTATTGGTTAATTGACTACCAACCTCCGACCAATCTATCTGATTCTTGGCTTCCCGTTCAGCGTATTTGTAATATGTTGCCATTTATTAAAACTTGAATGATTTTCTTAAATCCTTTAAGTAATCGGGACTTAAGCCTCCCATAAAAGCTTGGAACTCGAGTGGGTTCATACCACCAACACCGGCTAAGTTCCCAAACGTAGGCGATGCCGCACCAAATTCAGCAAGCTTTTGTTGAAATTGATCTTGAGTAAGCCCTGCTTTTTCTGCACCTCCTGCTAATTTACCAAATTGTTTTGCACCTGCTGATTTAGAGTACAATGGAGCCATACTTGCTACCTGACCTGCCATACTTACTACACCTTCCAATGCTTGTTTGGTTGCTGCTTGAGACCTTGTCTCAGCTTCTCTCGCTTTTAACTGAGCACCCTCAACTTCTGCAAGATCAAGACCCATACCTATATCACGAAGTCTGCTATCTTCAGCGGCTTCAAGTTTATCAAGCGCCTGCATCTCACCACCCATTTGTGTAGCAATATCACGCTGTGCTTTTTCAGCACCCAAGAATACACGTCCTGCAGTAGCTGCTGAACCACGCTCGCTTTCTTGACCTGCCTCAATAGCTTGAGCTGCAGTAGAAGTAACGGCTTCACGAGCAAGCTCGTATGGTTCTTTTTGAATACCCAACTGCTCGTAGAAGTTTACGTCAAGTTTTTTACGAGCGTCAGCCATAAACTTAGCTGCATCTGCTTCAGCTTTTTTCTGAATTTTACGTTGCTTTGATGCTTGCGAAAATGATGCCGCAGTAGTTCCTGCAGTAGCTGCTAAGCCTATACCTGCTGCAATGGTTGTGAAAGCTGCCATATTACAATACTTTTATTAGTTCACCTATATACCCATCGCCTAAGATATACCCTAATTCTTTATAGGTATCCTTTAGCCCCGGGTGTTTTATCAAAGCATAAGAATATTTATGCCCTGTATTTCTACAAATATTAGTCAATGTTTCGACCAATAGTTTTATTGCCTCACTTCTCTCCGGTTTCTTTCTATACTCCTTGTTGGATATTATCCAATCAACCCACGCAACCTTTGAGTTCGTGGTGTATATAAATCCTGCACACACCGGCTCATCTTCATCAAGCACCATTATGCCACCCTTACCATCATCAGGTAAGAAATCTCGTTGAGCAGGCTCCCATCCCCATTCCTTCCACCACCCTACTAACGTAGAATCATAATCATTTTCGTTCAATGGTCGTACAATAAATGCCATCTATACAAAGATATTGAAAAATTAAGGATAACTTTTCATCACTTCTGACTCTACGGCAAAGAGTTCTACCTGACTAACACTATTGTTTTCAAGGTTGAAAACGCAGTAGTGTCCGAGGACACCGTGCGATTCTGCCACAGCGTTTTTGATAAACATTATGTACGGGTTCTGTATAGCCGGGATGGTAGCTCCGGGTATGGTCGTATCCACCGTAATCCTGTTAAGGTTGGATGGATAGTTCTGCTGAATATTGGTCACCCTCCCGAACAGCAAAGGCGTATTGTAAGTTGGGGGCAGGCTATAGTATAGCATATCCCCGATGCTTATGATACTACCTATTGATATAGGGCTTGCTCCGATCGCAAAATTGACCTGAACGGCTGCCCCTGTACCGGTAATGGTAGTGCTCCTACCTATACCATTGGTAAGCCTAAGAGCGTACTCAGAAGGCTGTGCCGGTGTAGTACCTGCGTTACGGACAAAGGCAAAGAAAGAGGCTTCCTTCTTTTCAAAGTAGCTGCCTTGAATAAAGCCATCGTCCATTAAGTCGGTCACCATTGTTACGGACCAAGGAGCATCACCTTCTAAGTTGATGGTTTTGAATAGCTTATTCTCAAGCGGAGACTCATTGAATACGCTTTGTATACGTGATGGGTACTGCACTCCGTAAAAGTTATTACGGGTGTTGTTTACGTTGTGCCTATACAGGTTTCCACCCTTAAACGTATAGAAGTAGTTATTCATCCCGATCATCCAATCAGGCAAAAAGGAATAGAAGGATGCCCATCCTTCTACCCCCTCACTATATGTTAACGTATATGCTGCCATAGTTTTTCTTTTAGCATCCGTAAGTTGATAAGTCTATTGTTGGATCAGAGCAAGCTGTAATACAAGCGTCACAAATATTTGCACCACCTGAAAAATAAGCTCCCGAACTACACGCATTAAAGTTTGATGATGTCTGACCTGCTAATATCTCAACAGTAAATGATTGAGTAAATATTGTTCCTCCGTAAGTACAAAGGTTTGGAGGATATACAAACTGAACATTAACATTGAATGTTGTATCAACAGCTACAGGATTATTAATAGTAACTGAAGCTCCCATATAATCATCAATTGTACCTCCAATGCAAGGCTCCATATATCCGAATACCCCCGTTACAGTAATTCCACCACCTCCTGCGCAAACACCAAATCCAATAATTACTCCATTGGCATCTACTTGAAACCAATCATTAGCTCCTGCTGCAGTTGTTTTGTAATACCCTGCCGCTAACTTAAACTCACCATTAGGGTCGCTAAACACTAAATCATATAGCCCAAGTGTACCTCCTGTTCCTGTTACGTAAGCTACGTAGTGTGTTTGGTTTATAGACAAAGCACAAGCCGCAGTATCACTTGCCGCCATTGCTGAAGAAGCAAATGATGGAAGAGCTGCCGGGCAAGCAACAGATAAACTAAAGGCTGTTCCTGCGCAAGGACCAATAAACTGCAAATCAAGTATTGAAGGAGACGCTGTTGTTTTTGGTATTACCATAACGCAGTCTCCGGGCAAACCTGCTGTCAAGTCTACTTGCCCTGACAATATACTAACCGAAGTTGTTGTTCCTAATGGAGCAAAAGATGTTCCGTTATACTCGTATTCGTCAAGCGTATACGGAGAGTTTGCGACAATGCCGCAATCACCTCCGTTTGATCCTATATAAGTAGGAAGCCCTGTGCTACCCTGTAACCATCCATATACAGGAGACGAGAGTCCGTTATAGGATACACTATTAAAAACCGCTAATACCCCATCAGGCACAGAAATCGGATCAAATGTTACCACTACAGCCCCTGTGTCTGTTCCTAAGTCCGTACTAACATAATATATTCCCTGATTACCTGACGCAGATATTGTACCACCACAAGGTGTAGCACAAGATGGACAAGAAGTCTGAGGCAGTAATGCTCCTGACACCTGCTCACGCACAATTGTTCCATCAGAATAAAATCCATCAGGAGCAACCGTAGTCAGATTAACATCAGTGTAAATAACTGTAGCCGATCCAAGGGATGGAGCATCTACATAGTAAGTTGCTTGTGTTGCCATTTAATTTGATTTTATGGTGCGATACAGTTACAGCATACATCAAGTGCGCTTACAGTTGAGTAGCAAAGTGTAACCTCTGTTCCACAACCGG
>Ga0208856_1000030_pt1 | contig 63447 bp, 76 predicted proteins | sample LakMenEpi13Jul12_FD_150690 | JGI IMG/M metagenome (GOLD analysis project Ga0208856, IMG submission 150690) | Freshwater microbial communities from Lake Mendota, WI - 13JUL2012 deep hole epilimnion (SPAdes) | ecosystem: Environmental > Aquatic > Freshwater > Lentic | place: Lake Mendota, Madison...
GACACCTAGTGCCATCCATCCAAAGAATACGAAGCCCCAATGTAGCGGTGCCACAAATAGCTCTTCCATAAACCAGAATGTATGACCCCACTCATTGAGTCCAACGTTTGGAATAATCATGAATGGACCAATAGCAACAATCAGGAACGCAAGGCTATATCCCTGTGCGAAGTAAGGGATACGAGTGCGAGCATAGAAGAACGCACCAACTGCGATGATTGAATAGATTGGATAACTCATGTAGAACTCAATGATATGAGACGGAGTGAAGTCCGTATCACGAATGACTGTCATATGCCATGTACCATCCTGTTCGGTGAAGAAACTTGCTCCCCAATAGATAGCAACAGCATAAACAACCAACCACTGTACCAGAACAACTAGACGACGCATTTCCTCACGTGGAGTTACTGCGGCCCATGTGCGGGTTCTAGTCTTCCAAAGATAACCTGCAAGACCAAGACCTGAAACTAGTTCTAGTGGGATTTCTGTCCAGAGGATGGACATCCAGTATGTCTGGAACTCTGGTGCGAATGAATCAAGTCCAGCTCTCCAGCCGAATACCTGTTCATAGATGCGGACAATTAGGTAGAAAACATTTAGAAGGGCTAAGCCGATCCACATGCCTCTTAGGTCAACGACCTGTCTATCAACGCCGGTAGCCACAGCCGAAGCTGATCGATTTACAACGCTCATATAATCACTCCTATTTTTGATTACTGACCAGTATCCAGGATAGGATACCTGGTCAAGTATTTAGTGATCCTCATTGATCACTTGACAATAGTATGACACAGATTGCCGATGGAAAACAGTCAATCCTAGACAATCTGCTATCAATTTTCGTCACTCTATAACTTCTTCTTGAAACATTCTTCCTGGCAGAGTGGGTCCAGGTGCAGCGGCGCTTCCTGCCGTGCTTCTAGCGATACCATATCCAGTATTGTATCCAGAAGTCGCTCCTTCACTCCAACCAGGATTGCTCCATGAATAGGCTGGAGTAGAAGAAGGAGAACCATCGCTCAAAGAATGATATGGCTGTGCGAAACTATTTGCCGCACTAGCAACCGTGGGGAATACCACCATTGAGATTATCATCAAAGATTTCATCATACATCTTTAGTCCCTTTTGTCTCAATTATATTGTTGATAGCGTTGATAAGTTCTTCTTGAACTTTGCGTGGTGGAATATCATCTTTGTGTATAAAATTTACATGTTCAGAATATGCTATACCAGATAACAAAGATTCAAGTTCTGGATACTTATCTTTATTGTTCAGAATCATAGAAATAAGAATTGCATATGTCCTTGGTCCTATGTGTTCCTTCCATCCACTTACTCTGGTGGATCGAAGGCACCATTCTCCGGGTCCAGCTTCATGGTCTCTCGTTACAAAGAATATTTTTTCACTCATTAGTCTCTTTCCATTCAAGGACGTTTTTCATTCTGTAAAATCGTCTTATGCTCCCCAATAGTAGTTCGGCGGCTTCCAGAAAGACCAGGGAACTTTGGTATCACGCAACACCGCTGGTGATGTTTTGCGTTCATTCTTTTCTCTAATCTCTCGCCAGTTATCCTTAAGATAAGCAACTCGCTTACCATTCTCTACAACGATTTTGACTTCATTAGGATAATAGTATTCTGTCATCAGTCTGTTTCTCTTCACATTCAACTAAATCACACAAATCACGAACACATTTTACAACCAGATCCAGATTTTCTCCTTTCTCTATCCAATCAGCCATCGTTCTAGCGATACTCGCATCTATAGTAATACGTCCCCATCGTTTGTGGGCGGCATCAAGAAATCGTTCATAATTTTCTATAGATTCGTCACTATAATTCTCTCTTATGTTCCAGGCGGCACCATGATCGAACGTTTCACCAGTTTCTAATCTACAACCACAATAGGTACAAGAATATTTGGTAGATTGTCTGGTATTACCATATCGCTCTATCAATGCGTCATTTCCACAAAATGGACAAGGTTTCAGTTTCATATTTTATAATCCAATCTTTCGCTTCTTCTAAGGTTTGAAATCTAGCGGCGACAGTAGCAGCATCATATTTCGATGTTTGTTTTGCGACTATGATATAACCGCCTTCTAGTATTCTAGCGGACAAATATTTTTCATCATCTGTAGCGTAAACATGTTCTGTTATCTTTTTCATAGTTCGTATGTTCCTGGTACCATCCAATATGATGTTGCTGGATTTATATCTCTTTGTCTTTTTACAAACTTACGCATAAAATATCCTGTACCTTCATTGTCTATGATGTAAAGAATATAAAACATTACAGATCAGCCTTCATCAGAATTTCCGTGATTTTTATCAAAGATTATTTTCCAACCTTTGTATTGCCGTTCAGGCACCCATTCTTCCATACCATCTTTGCGAACACCTAAACAAACATAACCTGTTAGGTCAGGTAAGGCAGATTTCTTATAGAATTGGAATCCCCAACCCGTTCCATCTTCGTCAATTACTTGTCTCACCATAGTAAAATCACAAGATTTACTCATATTATAACTCCGCCTTCATCATCGACTGTGAACCGCAACGAATACGATATAACAAAAAGTTTGTTTCACGAATAATACGGTTCATAAAGTATTCTGCGGTATTGTGTCTGTCCTTATCGTCAGTAGCAAGGCAGATACGAATATGCGCCATACCAAGTAACACAAGACCAAACATCTTCATATAGTCATAAGATGCAGAACCGGCATTGTTTGGGTTAATCAAACCATTAGCAACCAGCCATTCTGTGGCCTGTTTCAATTCATTTAGAGAAGTTGTAACTGGCTGAACTATTGAATTGATGTCCTTGTCATAAGAACTGGTCAAGAATGCTTCACTGTCATTGAAGAAAGTCATAATAGCACGACCCATATCCTTTGGCAACTTACGACCAACCAAGTCTAGTGCCTGAATACCATTGGCACCTTCATAGATTTGGCAGATACGAGCGTCACGAACAATCTGTTCCATACCCCACTCTTTGATGTATCCATGACCACCGAAGACCTGTTGCGCTTTTACAGCATTCTCAAAACCATAATCCGTTAGAACACCTTTGAGAACTGGAGTTAGTAGACCAAGACGATCCTGTGCTTCTTGTGATTTATCATCGCAAAGCATTGCCGCTTCTAGAACAAGAAGTCGTCCAGCCTCATTGATACATTTGATATCCATAAGCATACGGCGAACGTCAGGATGTTCTATGATAGCAACAGACTTACCTTTGGGATCTGTAATCTTGGCACTCTGAATACGATCTTTGGCATAAGCAAGAGCATTTTGATAAGCCAACTCCGATTGTGATAGACCTTGAACAGCAACACCGAGACGTGCCTCATTCATCATAATGAACATGGCATTTAGACCTTTGCAGCGTTCGCCCACAAGAATACCGATAGCACCATCATAGTTCATAACGCAAGTAGGTGAACCATGAATGCCCATCTTTTCTTCAATAGAACCACAAGAGACATTGTTACGAATCTTCTCGTCACCGTCCATCCAAAACTTCGGCACAAGAAACATGCTAATGCCCTTGACGCCTTCTGGATCATCTTCAATACGTGCCAGAACAAGATGAACAATGTTATCTGCTAGATCATGCTCGCCACACGAAATGAAAATCTTTTGTCCTGTGATTCTATATCCACCGGCAGCATCGTCCTGGACAGCCTTAGTTCTAATCAAACCAAGGTCAGTTCCACAATGTGGTTCTGTCAGGTTCATGGTGCCTGTCCATTTACCAGATACCATCTTAGGAATGAACTCTGCTTTCTGATATTCGGAACCAACTTCTAGGAGTGCTTGAATATTTCCACGAGTAAGGCCAGGAAAAAGAGAGAAAGCCATGTTAGACGAGGATACAAACTCGTTGACCGCAGCCGCAAGTGTATAGGGTAGACCTTGGCCACCATATTGTTCAGGAACCGATAAACCAAGCCAACCACCTTCTTTGAATTTCTTCCAAGGTTCATGGAACTCTTCTGGAACAAGAACGAAGTATTTTTCTGCCACATATTGATGATGTTGACATCCATAATCTCCTGCTTGATTAGTAGGAGCAATAACTTCTTCGCATAGTTTTGCTGCTTCGGTTAGAATCGGCTCTGTAAGTTCATTGTCGAACTTTAGAACGTCACGAAGAAGAAACGTTGACGATTCTACTGGTGCTGTGTATTTCATTATGATAATCCTTCCAAAAAATCTTTATGATCTTCGGATCCCACCCATTCTTTTATATTATCATGCTTATGCATAAGGTCATAGTAAAATTGATAAGTATCTTTATGAACCCATTCCTCTACGCCATTAGCATGAGTTGTTAGATAAACTAAATCTGTCAAATCCGTTTTTTCATTATTTCTTTCGATACTAAACATAATAGTATGTTCCGAAGTATTGAAATTTGGCTTTTCACGTCTTACAAAAATGAAATCACTTTCTGGTTTCGTCTTTGTCATTTTCATTTTCTTCCTGCTCCAAATTCCGCATCATGTTGAGATATCTCTCGGTCATCGTTCTATCAAACTTCTTGTCATGGGAGTAATGAACCATCCACGACAAGTCTGCCTCAATCAGTGATTTTAGTTTTTCCCACTTATCCATTCTTCATACTTTCCAGTATATCATCCAACGTGTATTGTGGAGTAAAATCCAACTTGGTCTGAATGGAAGTCGTATCCGCTACGAGATACGCCACATCTCCTTCCCGACGAGGTGCGATATTTACCTTCATTTCACCATTATGTAGTATTTTATTCGTCTTGTCAACAACTTCCTTGACAGTATGTCCTTTCCCACTACCAACGTTAAATACCACACTTTCATTGTTCTGTTCCATATATCTGTAGGCTAGTGTATGGGCTCGGCAAATATCTTTCACATGGACATAATCTCTGATACAAGTTCCATCTCTTGTCGGCCAATCGTCACCATAAATCGTTGCTTCTTTGTTTCGTGCTAGTAGAGGAATCAAATGAGTTTCTGGATCATGTTCCTCATATAGATTGGCTTTTACATCCCTACCAGCGGCATTGAAGTACCGAAGTCGGGCTGTATTCATATCAGGAATTTCGGATAGTATCTGTTCGACCATTGCTTTTGTTTTAGCATAGACCGAATGAGGCTGCATAGGCATTTCTTCTGTTAGATGACCGAAGGCAGCATCCTTTCTTTCACCATAGACAGCCGCAGTTGATGAAAAGATGAAGTTCTTTACACCTAGTGATCTAGCTTTATCAATCAACCTCATGGAACCCACTACATTATTGTAATAGTATTTCCACGGCTCTCTTTCACTTTCCTCTACTGATATGTCAGCGGCAAAATGAAACACTGCATCTATTGATTTATCTTTGAGAAACATGAATGAATCCAAAGCAAGATCAATGTTCAAAAAAGTATCATAAAGATGCCTTAGATGTTTCTTTTCAACTCTATCAATACCGATGATGTGGCAGTCGTTATACATAGCGCCAAGTTCATGGCACATATGACTGCCAATATATCCATTACAACCTGTTACTACAAACACTTTGCTCATATAGATTCTCTTATGACTTTATCTAATAGATTTAGTTCTTTTGTACCAATAAAGTGATTGTTGCCGACATAAATTCCATTCTTATGGATCAAATCAATAAAATCTTTTCCATTAGGCTGTATCTTATAGTTTCGTAAAAAAGGCTGCTTTAATAAGTTTCCGCTCACTATAGGACGTGTTTCGATACCCGCAGCAACTAGATTAGACTTTAATCTATCAGCTACATCATCATCTTTGGCCAACAAAGGAAAGCAAAATGATGAATTAGTATCAGAGTTTGAAGGAATATAAAAATGATCCGAATATTTACTCAGTATATCATTGAACAATGCAGCATTCTTACGACGAATCGCAATCATGTTATCTAGACGTTTTAATTGACTTAGTCCAAGGACTGCACAAATTTCATGATTACGAACATTGTAACCTTCTGTGATAAACAAAAATTGAGGATGAAGATATGGATAATTCTTCTTTGCCTTTTCAAAATCTTGAGGAGGTAACTCACGGGCTAGTCCATGACTTCTCTTTGCTTTCATAATGGAATACAATTCATAATCATTGGTACAAACAAAACCACCTTCAATGGTTGTCATGTGATGACCAAAATAAAAACTAAAAGTCGCACCTATACTGTTCGAACCAACTTTTGATCCATCTGGATTCAAACAACCATGACTCTCACAAACGTCATCTAGGAAAATTGCGTTCGGAAGTATCTTTTTGTAGAAAGCCAAGTCAGCGGAATAACCGAGAAGATGTGATGTGAAAACAACCTTGATATTGTGTTTACGTGCAATATCCATAAGATGATCTGGATCAAAAGAGTAATTTGTAGAATTAACGTCACAAAAGATCGGTTCAAAACCACACTGAATAACTGGTGATATATTAGTTACCCAGGTACAAGAAGGAACGAGAACTTTGTCTCCATCTTTTAAATTGTATCGTTCCTTTACGCTAGCCATTAGAAGAAGATTTGCTGTGCTTCCGCTGCTAACATAAAGAGAATACTTACATCCTAACCACTTGCTCCATTCATTTTCAAAATCACGAACACGAGGACCATTTGTGAACTGTTTTGTTGTAAGGATGAACTTTATCATCGCCAACTTATCGTTCCACGTAATAGTATCTTTCATTAGAGGCCACACATAACTCATTTTATTCTCCTTATGATACAACATGCTTTAGACACATACGAATAGAGTCGTCAACTTTCATTCGTGCTTCCCAACCAAGTTCATTTTTCGCCTTTTCACAATCTGGAATACGAACACGAACATCATTTGTATAATCACCAATCGTTTCATAAAGCAAGAAATAATCATCAAGAAGCATAAACTCCTTAGCAGCAATGTCTTTGATCTTCTCTGCCAGAACACGCATAGAGATTGGCTCTGGATTACCTAGATTGTAAGTCTTGTTATCAGTCTTTTCGGAGAAAGAATAGTCAGCAATAGCAGCGGCAACTTCATCAATCCATGTGAAGCACCGAATCTGATAACCATCACCTAGGATAGGTAGCGGCTTCTTCTTTTCAATCACAATGTTTTTGATGTAATCAGCAAAGACATGTGAGATACCAACTTCTTCGGATTCACTCTTTTCATATGGTGTAATGATGTTGAATGGGCGCCAGATGGTATACTTTAGACCATGCTGTCTATGATAAGCATGGGATACTCTTTCACCAACAAACTTTGAGAGTCCGTAATCTGTATAAGGCGCAGGATAGTTTCCAACAATATCTTCTTTTACAGGATATGCGATATCTTGTGGACAGTTCTCATAGACCATAGAAGATGAAATATAGATAACCTTCAATACACTATATGCGGCGGCGGCACGAAGGACGTTATCATGTAAAGAAATGTCCTTATACATCTCACCACAATACTTATTGAAACCGCCGACTCCGTAGATCGTAGCAGCCGCCTGAATAACATAATCAGGCTTCACCTGTTCAAATAGTTTTAAAACACTAATACCATCAGTCAAGTCACACTTGATGAACTGATAATCATTACCAGCAATACCTAGGCGCTCGCCGTATCGGGCTAGATTGTCCACACCATAAACAACATGACCCTTCTTTAGTAGTAGCGGAATGACCGCCTGCATTAGTGAACCTTCACTGCCTGTAACCAGAACTCGCATTTTATAATCCTTTCTTATATTTTTTCTTTTTACTACCGACGAAAAAGGAAGTCTTTTTGAACTGTTCTAATCCAATTTCACGAAGGGTTTTCATAACAGCAAACTCTATTGCCTTTTTGATTTCATCGCTCATAGCACATCTCCAACTTTATAAATGCCCGTATTACTTAGTTTGCTTTCTGGATACATCTTCCAGATATCAGCAATGATACAATCTTTTCTAAACTGGTCTAATGGCCAATCAACTTCCGTTCCTGTATGAGGTGTCATAACAATAACAGCATCAAACTTGATAGCATCTGGAAACTTTGCTAGACTATCGATGTAAAACTTATCATCCATATATGCTTCTACACCGTGCTTCTTACATACCTTACGCATCTTGAATGATAGACTGTTTCTTGTATCGTCGCAATCTTTCTTGAATGTCGCACCTAGAATAAGAACCTTATCTACCTTTGGATTGATTTCTCTGATCCGATTGAAGATATAATCCGGCATGCCTTCGTTGATAAGGAACGAAGTATTGATAAGATCGCCAAAAGGAATGTCAGAAAGAAGAAACTTACCATCTTTGAAAAGACAAGGACCACCCACATTAGGACCAGGGTGTGGTACAGACATACGAGGATAATCGTGGTTACATGCGTCAATAACTTTGTCAATGTTGATTCCATGTTTCTCTCCGATCATCCAAAACTCGTTAGCGAAAGCAAAGGTAACATAACGATACATGTTCGTCATGAGTTTACCAACTTCTGCTTCTCTTGGCGTTAGATAAAATATTTCATTCTTGATGAATGTGCTAAAAAAGTCCTTAGCAACATCAAATGAATGATGATTGAATGCGCCAATCAACTGTGGCAGTTTAGATGTTTCGACCATAGACTTACCTTGAACAACTCTTTCAGGACAGAATACAAGATGATAATCGCCTCCTTCTGCCCATCCATGCTTATATGAAATGTGTTTGCGAAGAACCTCTGTTGTTCCTGGTGATACAGTAGACCGTAGAACAATCAACTGACCTGTCTTCATGCGAGGAATAAGAGTAGCATCAACAAAGTTGAATAAGTCATCTAGTCTGGCGTTACCTTCGCCATCAACTGGCGTGCCAATCATAATAGCAACCACGTCAGCATCTTTGATGAAATCAAAATCTGTTGTAAATAGTAGGCGCTCTTTTCGTAGATTCTCATTTAGAATATCTGCGGCGCCTTCCTCTATGTAAGGAACAATGCCTCTGTTTAGTAAGTCTACAGCGTCCTGATTGATATCAATACCATAAACTGTGTGACCAGCATTAGCGATAACACAAGAGAATGGAAAGCCAACATGACCACCTGCACCAATAACTGCTACCTTCATCGTAAAGTCTCCAACAAAACGTCTTCTATATCATTACAGGTATCCTGAACGGTATGATTTGCCATCACATAATCGTAGGCATCTTCAATCTTCTTATCATCACGTTCGAAGTTGCGAAGATTATTCATTAGCTCATGTTCGGTGCTATGCAGGGTTCCCCAACGAGCCATATCATGGGCGCCCGAAATATCTCTAGCGAACCAAGGTGTCTTATTCATCATCGCTTCTAATAAAACCAGTCCAAATCCATCATCATAAGAGTTCATAATATATGCATCGGCATTTGCCATCGCCTGATATACTTCGTCTTTTGTTAATCCGAAAAAGACTTTGACTTTATCCGTCTGTTTAGGCATTAGTTCTTGATTACAATAACCGTATAGATGTAATTCTGCATTGTGTATATCAGAAGATTCAAAAGCGGCAGCCAATGGTTTCATACCTTTGTGAGTAGAAAACCCTCCTGCGGAAACAAAAATCTTCTTATCGCTTGAAAGAGATTTAGTCTTAATGATTCCTTCATGTCTTATGCCGTATCTTATTCGTCGTGCTTTCTTAATCACATTATGTTTTTTAATGTGATTGATTTCATCCGTCATTCCGTATCCTATAAAACGATGCGAATGAAGTCCTAGCATACATATATCCGTTTCGCTAGGCTTTATGATAAGATAAAGAACAGGAGATGAAATTCTACGACCGTTTAGATGAACAATGTTTTGATAATAAACATCTCCTCCATGAACGACTATTAAATCCCAGGGATCAGCAAGTCTTTGATAATCGCTTGTAACTTTGACATTATTATAATCACCTTTATGCGTTTCTGCTAATACAGTAACATCGTGACCACGAGCAAGAAGACCTTCGGCCATATTCTGGACATTAATCTCACTGCCTCCTGGATAAGGAGCATATCTATGAACCACAAATAATATATTAGACATTACTCACCTTTTTCATTAGCACACATATCTTCAATTAGAGATTCAAAATCATATTCTGGTCTCCAACTCAGGTTATTACGAATCTTAGACGAGTCTCCTAAGAGGATCTGAACTTCGGCGGGACGATAAAAATAAGGATCAACGTTGATAACAGGAACATTCTTTTTACGATCAATTCCTATTTCATATATTCCTTTATTCTGCCACACAATATCCATATCATAATGTTTACCTGTAATCTCAATAAACTCTCTAACTGTATGTAGTTCTCCTGTAGAGACAACATAATCATCAGGATTATCATGCTGTAACATCATATACATGGCTTTCACATAATCTTTAGCGTGTCCCCAATCTCTCTGTGAATCCAAATTACCCATAGATACAATAGACTGTTTTCCAAGTGCTACTCTTTTTAAGCCATGTGTAATCTTACGAGTAACAAAATTAATACCTCTACGAGGACTCTCATGGTTGAAAAGTATTCCACTACAGTTAAACATGTCATATGATTCACGATAATTAACTGTCATCCAGTGCGCCGCTAGTTTAGCACAACCATATGGCGAACGAGGATAAAAAGGAGTCGTTTCTTTCTGAGGTGTCTCCTGAACCAAACCAAAAAGTTCGGATGTAGATGCTTGATAAAATTTAGGATTTCCACCTTTTATCTTTATCTTACGTAACGCTTCAAGAATACCAGTTGTTCCTACTGCAATACATTCCATAGTATATTCAGGAATGTCAAATGAAACTCTAACATCCGACTGTGCTGCTATATTATATGTTTCATCTGGATTTATATCCAGAATATTATCAATAACAGAAGAAGGTGATGTCAGATCGTTATATACGAGTGTTAGATTTCGATTGTCTCTGATACTTTCAATATTCTTTAAGTTAGGCACAGATGATCTACGGACAAAACCGTAGACCTCATATCCTTTCTCTAGTAGTAGCTCTGCAAGATATGATCCATCTTGACCAGTAATTCCTGTTATAATAGCTTTCTTCATATCAATCTCCACATACGAACGCTTCCCACCAGGCGCTAAGATTATTCATACTGGTATAACAGTTAGGAACATCATTCTTAAAGGCGGGCTGACTAATAATATCTAGATACTCTTTTTTGCCGGCGGTCGAGTCTAGATGTCTGATATAGTCTACTAGTTTGTTGAAATCACCATGATCCGATGCATTGATAAAGGCACGTGTATTGAAATCTCTTTCAACTGTTGGTGATCCCCAATAGATTGGCATAGTCTTTACCTGTAGAGCATTCAATATCTTTTCGGTTACATAGCCAGGATATGAACTATTCTCGAAACAAATGTTGAACCGATATCTATCCAAAAACATCAACTTGTGAACTAGTTTATCTCTTGGTAAAACATAGCCAACGTTATTATAATGAGGACCTGCGGAGTTGACCTGCTTATAATCATTGATGAAATGAAATGCTTTGTTTCTCATTTCTTGATTAGGATTAGATACAACGAAAGAACAAAATCCTCTGGTATCATATTCTATTTCATAATCATGATTCAGATGAACCAACTGATAATAGTCTTTGGTCCATCCTTCGGTGACCGCACCCCACATATCAATCGCATAAAGAGGTAGACGATAATGGCGAGAACTATTCTCATGGTCAAAGGTCATAGCAAACTGACACTCACCCCATGGTGGTCTAACATTCTCGCCAGTATAAAAGACCTTAGTGACTTCTGGTCCGAATCTACGGTGATTATGTCCATAGACTCCTTCACCATAGATTAGATACTCTGGATTTTCATCGTCACGAACAATCTGAAATCTACGACCCAGTGCCTCGGTAAAGAAGTTTATAGCCGTAGAGAATGTATCAGAAAATCCTAGTCGTAAAATCTTCATTACTTGTACCAGAAGAAAGTGGAGTTGGTAGATAGATTGATAGGTGAAGTAATCTTGTGCTTGTCTCTGAAATCATTCACAGCACGATAAACAGCATCGATAGAACTATAATCGTGTCCACAAAAGAAACCACCTGGCTTTAGAAATGGATAGTATGCCTCACAGTCAGCTAGTGTCGCTTCGTATGAATGATCGCCATCAACAAAGATAAAGTCAACTAGTGTATCAGTGAAGTTACTTGCTGCCTCTGTGGATGTTTCTCTAATCATCCTAACCCGATCACCATATGGCTCTAGGTTCTTCTTGGCAGCATCCATAAATCTATCAACATCATTCTGTGTAATCTCACCATTCCAATCCTGATACGCCTTGTAAGGATCAATAGTAAAGATACGCTGAATGTTTGGACACTTCTCTAGCAGATAAGCGGTAGACTCGGCACGACAGGTACCAATCTCAATACCGGTAACATTCTCGCCAAGTCGTTTGATATAGGGAGCAAGTCCTTTTGTAGAAACCCAATCATAGGGCCACTTGCTACCCAGTTCCTCAATAGTCATAAAGTCTTCGTCAGTTAGCGCCATAGTTTTCCTCAATCATCTTTTTCCATTCGGGAACACGATCCCATTGGTGTAGAACTGTAATCGGTTTATCCGTCCAACATACTTTATTATCTATGACAGTATATTCTAAGTCATTTATAAAGTCAATCTTCATATTAGGATTTCTAATATATTCTTCTCCGATACCACCAGAACCAGCCTTGATGGCATTCATAGATGTTCCTGCGTGAAGCACCCATGCACAAGCGGGACTGGAAAAGTATGTAGAAAAACTATATACTTCCAAATTTAGAATGATGTTTAGTGCCGCCTGATCAGGACCACCACCACCTTCGACATGAGGATTTAGACCACGACAGATAAGCCAAATGTTCTGACACAAATCACTTATAGCATTCAACTCACCAGCAATAACACCAGCACAGTAAATAGGAAGATCCTTATGCTTTTCGTAGAAGTATTCACCAAAGGCTGTCTTGATATTGTTCTTTCCCCATGGTTCATTTTCATATGTTAGATTTTCAGAACCAACGAGAATGTTTGCGTCATGGATAAAGTATTCATCTAACCATGTTGTTGGATTAGTCTGAAACACAACATCTCTAACATCGGTGATGATAACTCTATTCACGTCATCTGGAGTTTGAAGCATAGAAAGAAAATGATGGATATACATGAACCTATCCACCATGATGTTGCTTTTGTTCTCAAACACAAAACCTTTAGTTTCATCATACTCGCTACAACCGATCAACATAAACTGTTTCTCGGTAAGTTTCTTTGCTGTAGCAGCATCCATATTATAAACGATTAGTGCCTTGTATCCGTCGAAACCAGATTGCTCAATGGAGTTTGACCAATACTTTATCTTGTCCCAGTCGTAGTTATCTACTACGCCAACTATCAAATCTTTTGCCACGGATATCTTCCTCCATAATATTGCTCTTGTGTTTTGTTACCTTCGATGAAAAACTGTTCTGTCACCGAGTTAGGATTGCCATCTAAACGATAGCAAAGACTATGCTTGCCATTCGTATCATACTTAGCATGGTCTTTTACCGCATAGAGGAAGTGTCTATCACCACCCCATCCTGTATGCCAGAAGTGACATGTTTTCTGGATAAACTCTCGCTTGAAACAGAACGAAGATGTATCTATTAGAAACTGCGGACCATGTGGTGAACTCCGAGACATAAAGATTGGCCACTTGCCTAGACTTTCACAGTTGTCATTACAACGGAAGCGGCGATCAGGAGAATAGATTTGACGGAGTGAATAAGCGAAGTCAAGGTCCTTTTCTTCAATAGTCTTGACTAGCGTTTCAACATGGTCTCGTTCATACCAGTTGTCTTCGTCTAGAAATAGAATGTAATCTGAATTGATTAGATGTGGATAGGCAGCATAGATGCGATGACCGTAGAAGTTGCCACCTGTCTTGCCTGTGTTCTCTGGCGAGACAACCATTTTTGTGTTATCATCAAGAGTGGGAATATGTTTAGATGCTTCTTTCCAATATCCAGGACCATCAATTACAATTAGATGCTGACAATTATATGTCTGATTTCTTACAGACTCAATAGCATCTTTTAGTTTTGGAGAACCAATAGTAGGCGTGATTACAGTTACAGGCTTTTCGATCACTAGCTTCATAATATAACCTCATAAAGAGAAGACAGGGACTTGCGTAAGCAGAGGCCCCTGCCGTGTTATTCTTATTTAGTCTTTGGTGTTAGAGCATCTGTCCAACTTTTTACGCCTTCGGTCAGAAATTGCTTCGTTGCTTCCTGAACACCAAACGGATCAAGAATGTCAATCTTCTTGGCCTTATTCTCTTCTGGAACAAAACGCTCCAAGAAAATCTTTAGCATACCATTGGCAAGTTCCGCATTCTTGACTTCGACCTTATCAGCAATGGTGAACTTCCGAGTGAAAGCACGATTAGCAATTCCTTTGTGAAGGTAGTCGCCTTCCTCTGCCTCAGTGCTTCCTGTAATAGACAGGACATCATTCTTTAGTTCGATATCAAGGTTATGCTTACCAAAACCAGCAACAGCCATTTCGATCACATAATGTTCCTCATCAATCTTCTTTACATTGTATGGAGGATAAGATGGAATCTTTGGAACATATTCATTTGCCTCGGCGATTTGCTGGAGCACCCGATCAAAGCCGATAGCGCCCTTTGAAATGTCGTTAGCAAATGTGAAAGGATCAAACCAGAAACGGTCTGTGGAACGATTATTATTACCCATGTGTTTCTCCTATAGTTAGCGAGAAGTAAGGAACGATACCTCTTGGTATCATTCTAGTATTATATAGTAAACTTTATGCGGTTGTCAAGATGTATAATACTCGGAAAAGGTAAATGTTCTTCCTGTATTGGCGCTTGTGACAGTTGATCCTGGTCCAATACCTGTTTGCGAAGTCATGTTATTCATAACCAAAACACCTTGACCACCACCTTGATTTGCTACTCTGGATACTTGACCCATGACTTGCGAACCAATCTGCATAATCTCACCGACACCTGGTATACCAGACATACCAAAAGAACCTAGTCCACCACCGAAGGAACCTAATCCACCATATGCAGTAACTTTATTAGAACCTCCAGCAGGCGTAGGCAATCCCTCAACATGTGTTAGTAAAGGATTGACCATATCAGGAGCGCCTTGATCCATCAAAGAAACAATCATCGGTATACCTTGTACCAAAATTTTTTGTGGTGATAAAGATATCAATGCTCCAAGATTCATATGACTGTTTAGTGTTCCCTGAACAGCTACTAGCAAGTTATCAGCGAGAACTTTTGTATTTAATCCTGTGTCAACCGTTACGGCTCCACACAATCTAGGATCTGTTACTCTATGAACTTTTGGCATTAGTTTTAGGTCGTCCTCTTCCCCTCTTTGGGGCTTCGTTTATTTTTCTCATTTCTACAACTTGTAACTGTGGAATATTTATCACAACTGTATCACCTTCGTCTTGAATACCTGTTGATCCCATACCACCGACACGACTTGTCTTTACCCCAGGTCGTGCTGCGGTTTCTACAATAGAATAAGTTTCGTCTTTGATTAGTTCGGCCTGTGCGATACGATCACCTGTATGAATGTTGATGGCATTGTCGGAGATATTCCAAATAAGAACCATCAATTCTTCTACATAGTCTGAATCAATAACGCCTTCGGCATTAGCCAGAACAAGACCTTGCTTTAGTGATAGACCTGACCGGGCGTGAACACGGACAGAATAACCTTCGGGAATGTCCAGAATGAGACCTGTGGGAACCATAATCCTATCACCAGGCTGAATGCTAATCATACCACTCATAGGGCGAGTAAAGGCTTTATTGCTTCGTGAAAAGCCTTTATACTCTACCTTACCGGCACTCTGAAACTGTAAATCAAAGCAGGCAGAACCTTCGGTCTGCTTCTTTGGAATCTGATTATAAGGATGCGTTTTCCAAATTTTCAACTGTGTCATAATAAACTCACTTTCTTATTCTGTTTCGTGTCTCTTTTTACCTAGAGAATACTTGGCAACCAGATTCCACTCTGGCTTCTCCATGTATGAAATGATTTTGATTCTATTGAGAGGTGTTAGAGGTTCTTTACTCTTGTCTGGGTCGACCAGAGTTACTAGTTCCCACTCTGCTAGTAGATTGGCAATCGTATTACGACGACCACGATCCTCTTCCGAGAAGTCTGTTGGTTTGCCATCTAGCATAAACATTTCTTTGAAATGTACCAAGTAGTAACGACCCTGCTTATGTAGAATATGACAAGACTGGTATAGAGTCTTATCTTTCTTTGATGCCACGCCAATTCTGGTTAGCGTCTCCTTCACCTTCAAAAAGGCTTGTGGGTCAGGAAGCCTTACTTCCACGAAGTCTTCTAGATTTGCTGTCATTTAAGCCACCTTTATTGAGTTTCTTCTTTATAGTTTCAATCTGGGTAGCGTCTAGCAGAACCAAAGCCTCTTTTGCCTTTTCGTTGGAGTAGTTATAATACTCCTTCACAGCTTCCAGGTTTTCAATGGTTTCACGCTTCTCCCATTTACGAAAAGGGCGCTTATACCCTCTAATGCTATTTAGCAAAAACTGATATTGCATGTTAGCAGGAAGACTTGGATACTGGTTCATTTCGTTGGCTTGTAAAACGCAATCGTAGTGAAACGAGATTGCCCGGTTCACTACGAAAGCAGAATAGTCCTTGTCATTCTCAAGGACATGATTTTTGGTATAGAGAATAGATGGTATAATGTCCTTGAATAGATCGCTCATTTTACCTCACACTCAATCATGATTTCAGTTAGACAAGCAACCAGATTTAGTTCTTGGTCAGCAACAAACGCTGCCTGATACTGATACTTTGCCAGTGTAACAACAGCGGCAGGTATTGTTTCTGGCTTTAGATACTCATACAGGTTATCATACACGGAACGATAAATGCGTGATGGATCAATGTCAGAGTTTAGCACAACCCACTTACGCATAGCGGTAAAGTCTTTACCCTTTAGTGCTTTGATTAGATCGTCAAGGCTGCGAACGCTGTCAAGTTGAGCAGCAAGACCAGCATCAATGCTTCCAGAAACAGAATACCGTTGTAGTTCATTGAGAGTCCTACGATAGTCTGGAAAATACTTTTCAACAACCTTGACAAGGACTTGCTTATCATATTCAACACCTTCATCATTTAGGATTTGCTGTAGCCGCTTGAACATCTTCGAGGCCATGGAAGGTCTCTCGGTATTCTTCAAGGTAAAGTCAACGACGGAACATCTAGAATGAATAGCGTCTTTGATCTTTGCCTTGAAGTTACATGTGAAAATGAAAGAACAGTTGGACGAAAACTTTTCAATAACGCCTCTAAGAGCATCTTGCGTATCTGGTGTAAGACCGTCGGCTTCGTCTAGAATGATAACCTTACGACCACCAGTTAGCGATACGGTTGACGCATAACCCACAACCTTAGTTCTTAGAACATCGATACCTCTTTCTTCTGAGGAGTTGATGAAAAGATAGTTACAACCGATTTCATCACACATTGCCATAGCGGCTGTAGTTTTACCACAGCCAGCAGGACCTGATAGGAGAAGATTTGGAATCTCTCCGTCTTTTACATACTGTAGAAACGTTTTCTTGATGCGGTCAGGAAGAACGCAATCCTCAACTTTGTGAGGACGATACTTCTCAACCCATAGAAATTCTTCACTCATTCATTGTCCTCATATCGCATAGCATTCATATACATTATAATAGAGATTAGAAGGAAAGGCAACCAATGATTGATATCGTTGTGATCAACAATCCAAAAATACATTGCCAAGATAAAGTCTATTGCTCCCATAATCTCAAAGATTAGTGCCATCATGGTCCTGTCTTCCTCAAAACTTCATCATAGAAGGATTCAAACTGATTGTTCTCTTCCACTTCATCATTGAAGTTGGCCTTGAAATATACCTTGGCGAGACGACGGATCATCTTCTTATCAACACCGAGTTTATCAAATGTCTCGTTGATAATCTCCTTCTGGAGATCACGCTCGGCACCAACACGGGTCATGGAGTCATTCATCTCCATGATTGCCTTGCGAAGCACCTTCTTGTCTTCTGGAGAAAGAGCCTCAACAGAAGTAGTCGCACTATTATGACCGATCATACCCATTAGTCCACCTCAATGATTGCCGAAGGATTTACACAATTGTTGGCGACAGGAACACCGCCAGCATCAAGACATTTCTTATTCCACTTTGTATCCATGATGATTAGATAGACCATCAAAATCGTCACTAGAGCCATAGGAACAAAAAAGAAACACTTCATTACTTTGTCTCCACGATTGCCGAAGGATTGATACAAGTGGTTCCTACTAGAACGCCACCAGCATCTTTACATTCCTCTTCCACAACGCCAGCTCCATAAAACAAAACGAATATGAATGTGACAACGACACCTGCCAAGAAGTATAGAAATGATTTCATTACTTTGTCTCCAGTGCGATGAAATACTTTAGATTACCATTAGCATTCACAAACTTAGCAAAAGCACCTGCCTGAATCTCAACATTGTAATCATCAGGAAGCAACTTTAGATTTTCGGTCTTGAATGTGGCTGTGAAGTCTGAACCAGCATAGTCGCCAATCTTCATAACACCATCGTTAGATGTGTCGTTTGCCTTCTCATGAATCTTGAGAAGCAAAGTGCCTTCCTTGCCGACAACAGAAAGATTAGGTAGATTGATCATGGTTGCTACCTTTAGAAGTTTCTGTGAAGTAGCACTTGGTAGAGAGAACTTTGTGGTGATATCCTTGAGAACAAGTTCCTTATCTGGAGGAGTGATAACAAGATTGGTAGAACAACCACGATAGAAAACTGATAGTTCACCATCATTTAGAACAACCAGATTATCACCAAATGAGATATCAGGATTCTTTAGAGTGGTAACGATACCTAGAAACTGATTTAGATCATAGATGCCAAACTCCTGCGGAATGTTATCTTCTAGAATCGCTTCCACAAGAATAGACTTTTCAGGTGAGATTGTTTTCTGAACTGTTCCTGCCTTTAGAACGACTCCGCTATTGATGGATGCGAAGTTCTTTAGAACGGAAAGGGTATTTTCACTTAGCTTCATTATATGCTCCTGTTAGAGTGTATGCATCATTTTATATTCTTTTTCGAGACCTGTCAAGAGGTCTGAAACGCACATTTTCAGTTCATCAATGTTCTTATCATTATGAATAGTCCTGTCCGGTTCATATGAGTTCCATGCTGTCTCTGAAATATGCATCGTGGAAAGTTGTTCAGGCGTAGGATCTTCTCCACGTTTGACACGAACAAGGACACCACCGGCACTCCGAACGAAATCAATTTCATTAGGAAAACGAACGTCGGATATAACCACGTCTTGATATCCAGCAATGCGTTTCTCTAATGCGGCAATCCAAATGTTATCCGCAATACCATGACGACATGCTTCGGTACCCATCTTCTGGAGAATGAGACGAGGAGTCACCTCATATCCAAACTTATGTGACCACCAAGGGTCAACCCTTTCACGAAATGCTCTTGATGCGTTTGAGTCTCCTTCTAGTAGACCACGAGGCCATAGAAAGATAGATGCAACTGCATCCTTCAATGCGTCAGCAAAAGCAAACTGGTGATATCCATGGTGTCTCACAAGAATATCACCAACCGTGCCCTTGCCGGATCCAATGTACCCAACAAGACCTATGATCATCGTAGATTACCACTCAATGCTGCGACCGCTGGTAGATCACCTTGGAAGCCATATGTACCGACGTGGGTTGTCTTCATCCATGGACATAGCCAAACATGAAAGCCAATCTCACGGGCATACTGACAGAACATATAATCTTCCGAAAGATAACGATGTGACTTTGGATCAATAACAGTATCAAAGAAAGCATGAATGTATCTTGAACCATCAAAGTTAGCCTGACCAACGTGATCTGGCTTATAATGAAGGTGTGGATATTCTTCCTGAAACTTATCAAAAACTTCACGCTTGACCATCATGAAGCCTGTTCCAATCTCCATAACCTCAACAGGTTCCGTTACTCTAAAAGATGTTGTACCAGGAACCGGATTGAAAACGAAATCGCCAGTAATCTGATCTAGATCACCTGGATTGAACTTCTCGTTATCAACATTACGCTTTACAGCATTCACAATGTTTGACCAGTTGATTGACTTCTTTGGATATGGACCACCGATAATGTCACGGTCTAATGCCAATAGAGCAAGAATGTCCTGTGGATTATACTGAATATCGGAGTCGATGAATAGTAGGTGAGTGCAGCCTGATCTTAGAAACTCGTCAACCAGATAGTTTCTAGCACGGGTGATTAGCGACTCATTAAAGATAAAAGAAAAGCGGCACTCGATGCCATACTGAATACATGTGGCTTGAAGGTCTAAACAAGCCTTAGCATAAAGTCCAAAACACTGACCGCCGTAACATGGGGTGGCAACGAATATTCTTTTCTTTCTTAGGTCTTCACTTGAAATTTTGATTTCCATATTGTTCTCCATACACGAATAGCGCAGGAGCAACTAAGCCCCTACGCTATTATATAGTTTAGTTTTTCGTATTAGCCAGCAAAGCGATAGAAAGCAGTGCGGCGACCGTCTACGTCACGATAGTTTGTATAGATTGTGTAATACTCACGAAGATCATAAACACGCTTGGAAACATTCTCACGAGGAACACGGGCTAGTGAAGCAACCTTATCGGCAGTAACACCAGCACCAGTGTTATACTTGCGAAGAACGTTCTCAATCTTCTCAATCTGAGACTTACGATTAGTAGCCATTATATATTTCTCCATTCAAAGTTTTTGATGCTGGTGGTCGTGAAAGGAAAGGACCCGTGTATAACCACCAGCATCATTTTATTATACACGGGCATTCATTATAGAGTCACAGCCATGCGACTCCGTTTTTGTCTATCTGTAAACCGTATTCATCTATTCAGAAAGCAACTTCCTCACCAGTGATGGTTGCTTCCGGTTGCGGAACAGGTTGCGGATCAACGGTTTCATCGACTTTCTTATAGAGTTCCATAAACGCATTCTTAGTATCCACATCAAAGCGGTTGAGACAAAGTTCTATAGCCTTCATACGGTTCTGATTAAAGATGGCAAATGCCTCGCAGATATGAACCAGACGGCGAGTGGAGATGATTTCAGACAAGGCACCTTCATAGAAGGACTTGCGAATAACATCTGCCCAAGTCACCAACTTCTCAACAAATTCGGCACTCTCGATACCAGAAGCACCAAGAACATTGTTGAGGATTTTGGTTTCAATCTTAGTCGAAGGATATTCCTGTTCCATCGTGATAGAGAAACGCTCAAGGAACGCTTCGTTCATAACGTTGGTGCCGATAAAGCGACCATCGTCGGAACCCTTACCCTTGGTATTCGCCGTAGCAATAACGTTGAAACCATTTTCAGGATGGACAAGACGGTTAATCTTTTTGAGATAAACAGACTTGCCTTCGAGAACAGGCTGGAGACACATTAGCTTATTGGAGCCAAGGTCAACTTCGTCCAGAAGAAGAATAGCACCACGCTGCATGGCAACAATAACAGGACCATCCTGCCAGACAGTAGCACCATCGACAAGGCGGAAACCACCAATAAGATCATCTTCGTCGGTTTCAATAGTAATATTGACACGGACGCACTCACGCTTTTCAACGGCACAAACCTGTTCGACCATCATCGTCTTACCGTTACCAGAAAGACCAGTAACGTAAGCAGGATAAAACTTCTTAGACTTGATGATAGAACGAACATCGCTAAAGTTACCGAACGGCACATAGCCATTCGCCTTTTCAGGCACTAGCGAAACCTCGGCAGAAGCAGAAGTGGAAGCCGCAGCCATAGCAATCGTAGAGGAAGGAGCCATAGCAACAACGGACTCAACAACAGGAATATCAGACTGGATCTTAGCAGTCTTACGAGGAGCAACCGTCTTTTCAGCAACGGGAGCAAGATTTACACCGTGATCGGTCAAAGCATAAACACCACGACCAACACGGAGAGAGGGATCTTTCACAAGCCAAGCAGGATAAATACCATACTTTTCGTGAATGGTCAAAATTTGCTGACGGGTGATTTCACGAATGGCACCAAACTCAAAGCGGACCTTGTCCAGAAACACAGAACGGTTATCGGTAGATTTAGCCATATCGAAACTTTCCTTTCACGATTTTCGATTATGATGTATTATACCACAAGGAAGGGATCTTGTCAACCCCTTCCTAAGTCTTTGATTTTACGCAATCTTCTTGGACTGTTGCGTAACGTTATTGATGAACTGACGCAGAAGGACACGATTGATGGACTTTTTAGCGGCAAACTTGGAGAATGCCTTGGCCATGGATTTCGTGGACTTTGTATTGTCGATTTCCAATTCGTTCTCCGTTTCACGAAGAACATTGGAATTGATCACATAATATTCATCATAACCTTCATTCTTGACTGGATAGAACTTGTTTTCTTTCCAGAACTTGACAACCTTTTCGACGTAGTGATAGTTGGTACCATCATTCATACCAAAGCGAGACAAGAACCGTTTGATGTTGGAATCAGACAGAAAGAAACCAATCAGATTACAATCAGTCTGATCCTTTAGCATCTTTAGAAACTTGTTAGTGGTGTTTGCACCATCACCCCAACCGTAAAGGCTGATATCGTAAGTCTTACCAGAAGACTTATCAACATACTTATACATAACCTTACGACCAGGTTGAACACCGGTACAATTTTTGATACCACCAAGACCGTTTGACTCACCATCGGTAAGGAAAATAGTGTTGACGATTTCCAACTTATGTTTGGCACGGAAGTCGTTGATAATCTTAGGAGCAAGAATAACTGCCTCATTGAGAGGCGTGCCACCGAGACCATCAGTATAAAGACGACTATGACCACCAACCATAGAAAGAAACGTCATAGCCTCGTTTAGTTCCGCAAGAGTCATCTTGGAAGATAGAAACTGGCGAAGCACCACGTTACCAAGACCAATAACATTCTCTTTACCAAGATAAGAGAATGGATTTTCAGCACCAGAATCCTTGAAGGCATACACCTCGAACGGCACTTGGATCTGCTTACAAAACAGAACCAGAGTAAACAACTGCCGAAGAGTATACTTCAGGTTTCTATCCATAGAACCAGACCAATCAAGAAACATGATAAAGCCATGGTTCTTGCCTTCCGGCACTGTAGTCAACCGACGGAAGATATCATCATTGAACTTGTAAGAGTGGAGTTTATTAGTGTCAATAACACCAGTCTTAGCCACAGAAATGCGAGAATACATTTCCGCAGCCTTGCGCTGCTCAAACTCTTTTACAAGAAACGAAATGCTATCTTTTTCTTTTTGACGCCACTGGTTGAAAGCGGCACGACCTTCTTCAAAGGTCTTCTTAGAAAAGTGTCCGTAGTAACCAGCGCCAACCAGACGACGCCAATCACTAAGAACTCGCTTATAATCGTGAATAGCCTTGTCCCAGTTTACATCAGGAAGGGTGACATAGACATAATCGGTATTATCGTCTTTGACTAGTTCCTGAACTTTTTCTTCCCAAACACGGTCAGTATAAGACTCGGGAGCCTTGATTTCATCGGAACTGGCACCAGCACCATCAGAGGTATTACCAGAACCATTATCACCGATATCACCTTCGCCCTTTACAGCGTCGGATTTACCTTCACCTTCGTCACCTTCACCGTCTTCGGCATCTTCTTCGGAATCATCACCATCAAGGTCACCATCCCAATCGTCAGCATCATCGGAAAAATCGTCAATGTCATAGGAGTCTCCTTTGTCTCCATCTTCGCTTTCGCCAAGACCGAGGTCGTTATGAATATCGTTTTCAATCTTATCTTTACAAAAACGATACACCTTCTCGGCAACTTCCACAACCTCTGCGAAAGTTTCAATATTTTCAATCTGCTTTAGAAGCACTCGCTCTTCGGGAGTAAACTCAATATTGAGATTGATGTTACCACCCTTGAAGTAGACATTGACACGGTCGATAAAGTTCATAGAATTGATATCACGACCCTTCGTGCCGAAGAAGTCACGGTCAATAAGTTCTTTATAACCAGCGAGATAGTTACGACGAAGACCAGGATAACGGCGCTTCTGGCGCTTGTCAATACGGACATCTTCGATAACATTAACGAAGCCCTGGACGGTGCGCTTTAGCTGATCGCTAACTTCGGAACCGAATACACGATTAGCAATATCCTCATATGCCTTTTTATACTCTTCGCCTGAAGGCGTATCAATAGCATGAGCCGTTTCGTGACCGATAAGCAAATGCTCAAGATCCTGCGAAATATCATGCCACATAGGCAGCATAAGAACACGGTTCTTGAGGTCGAACATAGCGGTTTTGATACCGCTCTTATGCTGAACAGTAATGTTCTCGGTCGCCAACAGCTTGGCAAGAAGCGAGTTGGAATTTACGGTCATTGCGGTCATAGTGTTCCTTTCACGATTTTCACAAGTATAGCAAAACCGGTCGCATTTGTCAAGTCATAACAAAAACAACGACTTATGAGGTCATTGTCTTGATGAGTTTGTAAACAACGTATGCCAGAAATGGAAATAATGCCAAGTGGATGATATGTTCCCATTGTGATTGTAAACTGTAGAAATCAAAATAATGTGCGGTAGGCGTAAATGTCACGATGTTATCCTCTAAAGTTAGTTTCCAGTCTCATACCGTAGTTATTGATTCCTTTCGGTATCACAACATCTTTCTTGTAAATGAGTTGGTTCTTTTTGAACGGTGAATAATCCACATAATGATGCCAGCGTCCATACTTGAACACCATTCTAGCAACATCTGGGTGTAAGTCAACCAACATTTTTGATTTGTTCCAAGTGCCTTCTGGATTCAGTTGTCCGTCACGCCACTTTTCCTTATCAAGATCGCCTTCGACATGATAAAACTCTTGTGTATTACCACCTTTGACAGTTTGTGTGGCACATTTACCTTGCATGAAGGCATTGAACTGAATGGTGCAATCACCATCTTTCAATACACGAAGGCAAATATCTGTATCTTCGTTATAACGACCACGCCAACGATGCTCACAATCGTTGCGGATCAATAGAGTTGAATAGATACGGGTGTTAGCAACGAAAGGAGGATACTTGCTATTAGGCGCAATAAAGAACCGATATTGAAAGCCAGAGATAGGAACATTCTCATAACGATCAACAAACTCTTCCGCAGCACGAAAGATGGCACCAGACTCCACACGAATACGCTTGTTTCTATGAAGACGATAAAAGTCTGAAATGTTATCGTCTAGAACCCAATGTGCCTTGGCACCAATAGAGATAGAATGATCCCATGCCCAGTTTCTGGCACGACCAGGACCATCACCATGATTAGAGAAAGGAGCCACAAGGAGAGTAACGTAAGGACGAATGCCAAAATGATCTAAGGCATATTCGTAGTTTTCTTCGTCTTGTGGCTCAATCACAATAGAATGTGGCACCTTCATTCTCGCCAGAGACTTGGAGGTGATCATACTTTCATGTCTGCCTTTAGAAACAATATAAACAGGATAAATTGGATTAGTCATTTTACTTCACACAATAAACAATGTTCACCCAGGCAGCCTTAGTGTCGGCTCTAGCAGTCACAGAACTAAAGTGTCCTCGGAGCAAATCTAAAATCTCATTATACTTTTCATGTGTATCAATATCATTCAAATGAGCATGATGAAATTCCATAATGAACTCTCTTACACCATCAAAGGTCTTTAGTGCCTTCAAGCATTCATACTCACCACCTTCAATATCCATCTTGATAATGGTTGGACGGTAATCTTCTATCACTTTGTTGATGTTGATACAAGGTACCTGTGTCACATCTCTACCTCGCTTATGAATTAGAGAATGAGCGCCCTTGTTCTTTTTGACATTGATAGAAAACTCTCTTGTAGGATCATCATTACCAATAACAGCTAGATTATACAACTCATAACGAGATTTGTCAAATTCATTCAGTTCCATGTTGCGACAAGCTAGTTCATAGTTCTCCGCATCGGCTTCATATGAATAAACTTTCTTAGCACCTTTCTTGAGAGCAAAGGCAGTGAACATACCAATATTCAAACCAAAATCTAGAATAACATCGTCACTGGTAATCTTCAATTTGTTGTATTCGCCAGAGAAAACTTCCTTGACAACAAAAGCATCGGACGTGCCTTTTCTAACAAATGCTTTTACATCTTTAAAGGTAACTTCTTCAATAATATCTTCACTACTCATTACTCGTCCTCCACCCATCTCAATAGACTGTTAGCTTCTCTATCTAGCTTAGGATGCCAAATGCTCTTTGTCTTCTCAGATAGGTTCTGACCGATTAGAGTGGCAAACTCCTCATAATCTTCTTTGGTGCGAAAAGATACAATAATTCTTTTGTATGGAGGATTATCTTCCTGAACAAACTCAGGCATGCCTACCCAATGTTTCTTCCATAACTTTTCTTCAATATCTCTAACAGCTTCTTCACCAAGAAAGGCGCTTAGAGTGCCGTCTTCAAACTCTTTTACATCCAAACAGTTTTCATATTGTGTAGTTTCATCAATCTTTGGTTTCTTCGCCATTCTCTACTCCATAAAGCAATTCAAATGCTCCTTCCGGAAATGTCTTACCAGGTTCCTGACCAACCAATGTTACAACTCCTGCCACACTTAGCATCTTATCTATAACATATGTCTCACCAAAAAGCAAGTCACGATTTACATATAGAAAATCCTTTTTCACTCTTACAACATCGCCAGACTTGAACGGCGAAAAGTTCTCTCTCACTTCCATCTTTCCTTAATCTCTTTTACTCTTTCTTCCAGATATCCACGGATGATCGTCATTTCATTTGTTTGTTCGCAATTCACTTTAATGTGATTGCGTAATTCAAAATCAAAGGCAGTCATCAACATCCAATCGTGTGAATATGAATGTGTTTTGTGTGGATCAGTTTTTTCCATACTGTTTACTCCAGAGATAGTTGTTTAGATATACAACGAATGTTGCCACTCGATCCATAAACCAACTATTCCAGAACCAATGATTGTATCTCATAGAATGATTCCTTTTGATACCAGGCCAGTAACATAAATGACACTAATGACTGCCTGAATAACCATTAGTGACTTTTTCTTCCACATATATCCTACAGCAAACCATCCGATGTTACCTACAAACTGAACAGCAAGGTTTAGAGGATACACATTCCAAGCAGTTAAAACGGCGCCAATGATAACCAGTGCCGTTGAAGTCCATTCTAGAAAGAACTCATAGTCAAATTTCATCTAATCTTTTTCCTTCCACAGCGTCAACAAGTTCCAATCCAATAACATACTTATCACTAGCACTCTTGTTTGATGTGGTCCAATGATCTAAAGTTGATTGGAAAATAATAACGTCGCCTTGCTGCATGAATACATTATACTCACCATATTCAGGAATGTCAATGACTAGATCACCTGCGTTGTCTTCCCTCTTGATATAGTAAAGCATATCGATTATTATCTTTTTATCATCATTTAGATATCTGTGATTATGTATGCCAACAAACGTATCAGGAGGATATCTATTAGCCCACATTCCAGCAATACGAACATCCGATTCCATCACAGACACGCTTGTAAGATACTCTCTCATATTTTGTTTGATGAATGAAAGGAAATCTATAAACTCTGTCCATTCATACAATCTTTTACCACTATCATCTTTGTTATGGAACGAACAGCAACCATTCTCGATGAACTGTGGAAGATTGTTAGGTTGTCTTGTTATATATTCAAGTCTATTAGAAACATCTGCAAAGAGTTTATCTGTATTCGGATAAACAGTTCTCAATATTTTTGTTGTTCCTATTTCATGTATCATCGTAAAACTAGCCAATATCGTCTATAATGATTGACTTCACCATAATGCTGTGAGTTGTTCACGTTGTTTTGATTCCAACTGTAATGATGATTATCTCTAACATCGGTTGTTAGCCAATGTCCTATAGAATCTAACTCAAGAATATCAAAACGAAGAAACTTGCATCCTAGATTAGTTAAATGTTCTTCTATACCTTCTTCCGTCAGTGAAGGATTATCACATTCATAAGGTCCATATATCGGATGTTTCAAACTAGGCGAAGGATGAACAGCGGATTCTAATATCATTGTATTAGAATGTTTTAAAGCGCATTCTAAGTCTTGCTGCCAATTTTCTACATGATACAGAACACCGATATGTAGAATCAAATCAAATGTTGCTAGTAAATCATAAGATTCATTTTGATTGATTCTACAAACTTTGGGAGAAAAGTTCATATCTCTTAATCTATTAACTATGCTTTCGAGGTGTTCGTTTCTAACATCTGTGAACGTAACATCAGCACCAAGTTTCAATAGCTCAATACCGATGTCACCGTGTGCTGAACCAAGTTCTAATACTGTCTTGCCTTTGAACCAACTTTTACCAAAAATGTCAATGAGTCTTTTGACTCTCTTGTTAGTCCAATCTTCATAGAACAGATGTTTCATCAACCCATCCCATTTGAGAGAGACCTGTCCATAGGTTATCTAGATTGTAAGTCTGATAACCGTATTTGATATCATTCAGGATCATTAGCATTGTCGTCTCCCATCATGCCACGGAAATCAAAGTTTTCGTTCAACTGTGAGTCTTCCATCTTTTGTGCTAACTTTTGTAATCTTTCACCTAGCTTTTCTAGATTGATAATCATAATAGCATCACGGATCATGCTATTCACATTCTGTCCTGTCTCAAGATCAAGGTCTTTCATAACTTCTTCCGAAACAGCAAGGCGCTCAGGTGTACCTTCAGGACCTGGAGCCCACACCCATGGAATTTCTCCGCTATCCATCATTCGTTCGGCTTTCGCCATGGCACGGAGGATTTCTTTGTCTAACATATCTATTCCTTTCAGCTAGACATACATCATATAACATTATGGTTCTTTTGTCAAGACCGAAAAATTCTTTATCTTTTCAAACCTGATAGTTCTCTGGAATCTATCGGTCATTGTATCCTTATGTGAGATAACAAAGATGTTGGTACCTTTGTCACCCATCTCCCACATGATTTTGATAAACTCGTCAATGCCTGTGGCGTCCATAGCACGATCAAGGATTTCATCAAACACCAGAATGTTCACGTTCACAGAGTTTTTGAGTTTTGCTATTTGACGCCATGTTAGCAGAATAGCAAGATCGATTCTTAGTTTCTCTCCTTCGGAGAAGTTTTGATAGGAGAACTCGTCTCGGTATCTTGACTTGATAGACTCCTCAAAAGATTCGTTGATGTGAAAGTTGACAAAGAAACCCAGTTTTGCCAAGTATTTGTTGATATGCTTATTGATGATTGGTAGATACTGTTTAATGATCTTAGTCTTGATTCCACCATCCTTAAGTAGAGTTGTTGCCAAGTCAATATATTGTCTATCATCTAAAAGGGCCTTCTTTTCTTCTTCGAGGGTGGAAATATCATGTTGGACTGCGGTGAGTTGTCGTTCCGACTCTTGGGTAGTCTTGTCAGATATGGCAAACTCCTCAATCTGTTTAGTGACTTGACTAAGATTATTAGCCATATGGTTATAGGAAGTTTTAGCAGATGAAAGATCCATTTTAATCTGATTGATGTTACGGAGAACTTCATCTATCTTCTCGATTTCTGCCAATACGCCATCGATTTGGTCAGCAATCTTATTTAGTCCTCTTGATAGTTCACTTGCTTTGGAATCCATCTCCTCAAGTCTATTTTCTTTGAATGAAGCATCAATGGATTGATGACAAGTCGGACAAGTATCATTCTCGTTTAGAAACTCTACCTCCTTCGTCAGTCTCTCCATGTTACCTTCCATCTTGGCCTTGAGACCAATCATTTTAGAATGCTTAGACTTTAGTGGTGTTAGGTCTAGATCATTTTCGGTGGCCTTTTCATAATCGATTTTTAGATTTTCGACCACACATTCTTGCTTGATGTATTCTTGTTCAAGATCATTCTTCTTTGATTCTAGTTCTCTTAACTTTTCTTCATTATTAGCCTTCAATGAAGCCAAAGTCTGTTCAATATAAGACTTGTTCTCTTCCTTGCTTGTTAGAAGCAAACGATTCTTCTCCAAGCCTTCTTTGTTCACCTGTAGTCTATTCTTGATGACAGTGGACATAGCAGAGAAGATTTGAATATCCAGTAGGTCCTCAATAACCGAGCGGCGATCATTGGCAGACAACTGCATAAACGGAACGAACGATGCCGAGCCAAGAATAACAACCTGTGTAAAGGACTTATAGTTCATCCGTAGAATGTTCTTCTCAAGATGCTCCTGATAATCTTTAGCAGCGGCATCTTGATTGACCATCTTATCTTCGCAATAAATCTGAAAGACATTCGGCTTGGCGCCACGAATGACCTTATAAAGTTTATTGTTGATGGTAAATTCAATTTCCACAACGCAGTTTTTGTTATTGATGGAGTTTACGACATTACCTTTGTTCACCTTACGGAATGGCTTACCGAAAAGAACAAAGCACAGGGCATCAAGCAATGTTGATTTCCCTGCGCCGTTGTGACCCATGATAAGGGTGTTCTTATGAGAGTCTAACTCAATCTCGGTAAACACATTTCCAGATGATAGAAAGTTCTTATATCTAATCACATGGAATGTTATCATACTAAAATTCCTATTCTCAATACCACAAATATGTTTTTTCCGCAAACTTTCTTGCTTCTATAGCATCTTCAAGAAAGATAAACTTTCCTAAGTATATTCTTACACCATCAACACATATATCTGCTTTCCATCTATTAGATTGTGTATTGAAGGAAACACCAGGATAACCTGAAGTATTATCGTTTCTTATACCTCTATTCTGGCAGTTTTTCGTATGGGTTGTTATGCGAAGATTAGACCATTTATCATTGCTTCTATTTCTGTCGATGTGATCTACTTCACCATTTGGAAACTCTCCTGTCATATATAAGAAAACCAAATGTGATGAATAGTAACTTTTACCATCTACACAGATTCTACGATACCCTGCGGAACGACCTTGATTTGATATATTTCCTGCTTGCGGTCTTTTGGTTCCGTTTCTTCGTAACCAGGTCCATTCTCCAGTATCAGAGTCGTAATGAAGCAGTTTCTTGAGATGTTCTTGGGTTAGATAAATAGACATAGGCTGGCGCTCCTGTTTAGCGTTAGAGTAGGCAGGTGCTGGTAACACCGTGGCCTACATCTATTTAGCATTTTAGAACTCTCTAGTAGGTTGTTTTCCTTTTAGTAAGTCCTTGATTTCGTCTCCGGTCAATGTCTCGTATGTTAGCAGACCCTGTGCTAATGTGTCAAGTTCTTTTTTCTTTTCTTCTAGAATACGGCGAGCAGTATGATATCCATCTTCAACAAAACGCTTGATTTCCTCATCGACCACTCGCTGTGTTTTTTCAGCAATCTTAGGAGTATGGAACATATCCGCATTAGGTGTTGTGTATGCCATTCTACCTAATGACGGAGAAAAACCATACTCGGTAACCATAGCACGGGCGAGTTGCGTTGCTTGCTGAATATCACCAGAGGCTCCAGAAGAAACCCTATCCTGACCAAAGATCATTTCTTCTGCTACACGACCACCCATTGCCATTGCTAGTTGGGCAATCATTTCATCATAGTGTAGTGAGATGCGGTCACGATCTGGAAGAGACTGAACCATGCCTAGCGCACGACCACGTGGAATGATTGTTGCCTTGTGAATAGGAGTTGAACCTGGCATATTGAGAGAAACAAGAGCATGACCAGCCTCATGATAGGCAGTCATCTTCTTTTCTTCGTCAGATAGCAATAGCGTTCTATGCTCGGCGCCCATTAAAATCTTATCACGGGCATCCTCGAACTCTTGTCCAGTAACAATACGCTTTGACCGACGAGCAGCCAGAAGTGCCGCTTCATTGACAAGATTAGCTAGGTCAGCACCAGAGAAACCTGGTGTTCCCTTGGCAACTGTCTTTAGATCAACGTCAGGACCGATTGGAACTTTGCGAGTGTGAACTTTCAAAATCTTTTCACGACCAACAAAGTCTGGATTAGGTACCTGAACCTGTCTATCAAAACGACCAGGACGAGTTAGTGCCTTGTCTAGAACGTCTACACGATTGGTAGCAGCAATGACGATAACACCAGCATTATCATTGAAGCCATCCATCTCAACTAACATGGCGTTTAGTGTCTGGTCTCTTTCATCGTTACCAGAGATGCCGTTTGCTCTTGAACGACCGACGGCATCGATTTCGTCAATGAAGATAATACAAGGAGCATTCTTCTTGGCTTGCTCAAACATGTCTCGGACACGACTAGCACCAACACCAACGAACATTTCAACGAAGTCAGAACCAGAAATGCTAAAGAAAGGCACGCCTGCCTCACCAGCGACCGCTCTTGCTAGTAGAGTTTTACCAGTGCCTGGAGGACCAACAAGCAAAACGCCTCTTGGAATCTTACCACCAAGACGCTCGAACTTTTGCGGATCCTGTAGAAACTCTACAACTTCCTGTAAGTCTTCTTTTGCCTGATCAACACCAGCAACATCTTCGAAGGTCTTGGTACCTGATGTTTCTGTTAGCAACTTGGCCTTAGACTTACCAAAACTCATAGGACCACCCATACCACCACCTTGACGGCGTGATAGGAAAATCCATAGACCGAAGAAGAATACAACAGGCAATAGATTTAGAAATAGCGTGGTCCAGAAAGAAGCCTCAGGGCTATCCGACTTGACCGTAATGACTACGTTATGTTCTTCTAACTTAGGCATTAGATTAGATAGAGAGGCGACATAGGTAGTAAATGCTCTATTGTCAATCTTGTAATGTCCTGTGATTTCATTACTATTGATCGTAACGTCATGGACATTGTTGCGAGTAACTTGACTCATAAAATCTGAATATGTGATTTCGTTCGCAGCGTTGCGGCCTCTTGATTCCATAGAGAAAGCAAAAAGCACCAGACCAACGATTATGAACGCAATCCATGGAATGTGTTTCTTCATATCATAGTTTCCTATACTGTTTCAACCTGTAAGGCTTCGTTATATACATCAATCATAAAGTTTTTCATCTTACCACTATCCAGAGGCAATGTCAACCCATCAATATATTTTCTGAGGATCGTTACTGTATCTTCTGCCTCATCGATTTCTTCCGCATCTTCACTATCTAGTAAAACGCTAGGATCTTCCACAATCTGAATATCCAGCGGGCCTGCTTTATAGATAGAATCAAAAAGCAAGTCAAAAGCATATGGATTGCTTTTGTTTACGACAACCAACTTTACATAGGTGTCTTTATACTTGCTAAAGTCTGTGTTCTGAATCTTCTCAATGATTTCGGGATTAGCCACATCATCATATTTGGCAATGCGGAACATCTTATGTGGATTCTGAATGAACTCTAGTTTCTTGTTCCTACTATCCAGCGTAGAAAATCCTCTAGGGTCTCCGTAATCGTGCCAAGTATACTCACCAAAGGCCCCAATATAAGTAATATTACCAACAGTGCTACGGTGGTGATAGTGACCTGAGTATACAGCGTCAAAGTTCTCAAATAGTTTGCGATCCAGTCCATGGTCCGATATAAGTCCTCTATGCATAGTAAAGCCGTTCAACTCAAGGTGACCCATGAGAATAGATGCTTTGGGATGTTTGATTGCTTCTAATGCTTCCTCACGGTTAGAGTCCGTGATCCATGGCATTATTTGAATATCAAGGCCGTCAATGTTAATAACCCGAGGTACAGAATGAGTATGAATATACCTATACTTTCCTGCGACCAGTTCATCTAACGCATTAACCTCGTGCGTATCCTTGTAATAAGAGTCATGATTGCCTTGTATAATGTGAGTTTCAATTCCTCTCTCCTCTAGTGGCTCAAAGAAATCTTCCCGCAATCTCTTGGCGGACATAAAGTTCACATACTTGCGACGATCATAGATATCACCAAGATGGATGACATGCTTGATGTTATTAGCATCGATGTAATCAAAGAACCACTTCCAACACTTCTTTTGATAAGCCTGAAAGGCAGGATTATCGTTTCTGATACCAGCGTGAGTATCAGTAGGCATCGCAATCTTTACCATCGTCTAAACCATTCCCAAAAGTCTAAAAGTATATTCTTGGATACAGTATACACCAGAAAAATGATTTCGTCAATCCTCTCGGGTAGCCATTTTATACGTTTCAATCTCTGATTCCCTTAGCCATCCCAAAGTTGCCATCCGCTTCATGATCTTTTCTTTGTCTTGTGGATTGATAGGAACAGGTTCTACTATCTTATCGCAAAACCATTCTATGTTCTGGTCAATCTCCTTGACGAAATCATCTATATCCATTACCGCTGCCCCTTCTTATATCGAGGTGGTCGAACGGTACCCATCTCAACATCATATTCCATGATAGCTTTCTCACAGGCACGTTTGATGGATTCTAATCTCATACGATAGTTACCACGAACATGCACCCGTTCTTTCTTGTCATTTAGATTCGTTATTAGTGTCTGCACCTGGAACGGCACATCGAACTTCGTCTCTTCCTTCATCTTCATCTCCTACGAACTTCTCTAGTCCTTCTTTAGTCAGTTTTCTCTTTTCCTTCTTGGCAAGTTCTCTTGCCTCAAAGTTTTTGATGAACTCGTTTAGATTATCATACATCGTTGTGGAAATCAAGTGGTTGTCATCGCCGTCAACCATCAAATCCGCATCGTTGGTATATAACACGCTTTCTTGGAACTTCTTATACATTATATATCTATTCTTTTCCTCTTTAGAGATGCGTCTATGGAAAGCATAGTAAATAATTTGTGTGAAGTATGCGAAAGGATTTTGACTGATATCAGGATTGAAGTTGTCGAAGTATAGGAAGCAGTTCTCTAATGCGTCCGACTTCATTTCATCAATAAAGGAATAGTTCATGAACCTTGGCTTGCGTGCTAGATTCTCGGTAATCAACCATATACATTTGCCGCAGTATTCAGTGACACGTGGCTTTTCGAGCCCTGCCTCCTTAGCATCGGCGCATCTCTTTTTATAATCCAGAATGTCTTCCAGAAACTTTTGGTTATCTACATAATGATTTGTTTTCTTTTTTGTCAATTTTGATCTCCAAATCCGAAAGGACATCCAGACTTTCTTTTATCATTTCTGTGTAATAGCTTGTTTACTGCTTTCCAACCAGAATAGTAAGATGTCGAATGTCTAAACATATTATCATACTCAAATCTAGAAATCAAGTGATTTTTTACTTTCAGCCTTTTATCCGATAGAGGAATGATATGAACTAGAGGCTGACCAACAGGAACAGTGTATTCTGCGACCTCATTTGGAATCATTATATTGACATTAGTATATCCATTGAGTCTATAGTCCACGACTCCAGGAACAACTCTAAAGTTATAGTCTTCCATGGACCACATAGCACCATTGAAATGGAACTTGATGCCTTGTTTCTCACGGAAGATCCAAGGACTTGTTAGTTTTAGATGATAGAAGTTTCTGAAACCTTCGCCTAACTGAAAACGAGGATGCTCGGAAGGTTTATCTCCACTGGAATGCATATACTTGAAACCATTATCGACAGATATCTGAAGTCTTAGATCGCACCAGTTTTCGAGAATGGCGCCTCGCTTATATAACTCAATAAAGCCATAGCAGCTTTTCATTGTTAGTGATTTGCGAGGAGGTGAGAAGTATTTCCAATCGTATGACAATCGACCTGAATCTAGATTTTTCCACCAATCGGGCGCTGCCTTTGCCGCTGAAACAATAGGAGTCAACTCATAGATATGACCCATATAGGTAAAGCAGTCAAGATGTATCACCGGTGTTCGATGAAAAAAACTAAACATTTTTATCACTTTCTGTCATTTTAGGGGTTGACAAGGTTTTGAAACATGGGTATAATATGCTTTGCATTAACACCACTGCTATAGAAATTCAAACAAAATGCAGTAGTCGAGCGAAGCGAGACAGTTGCGAAGCAACTACTTAGCAGTAACACCTGGTTCCGTTAGCATTAGCAATTTGTCTATCTGCTTTTTAAGCACAGGTCCGCGGTCAGGCCACTTGATGATAGGCTGATCGGAATTCTTAGCAAGGTTCTGTAGAAGTGGAAGATAAATCTTGCGGACCGCTTCCAGTCTTTTCTTGAGGTCTGCTATTTCATCCGAAACAGGTGCTATCGCTTCCGCTACTATATCATCTTCATTTCCAAATGTAAAGCCGAAATCATCCACTAGGTCTGCGTCATCTAGTGTAAGATACTCGTTTGTATTAGCAGGCATTAGTGAAGTGTCCTCTTAGTTAAAATGTCTTGCAGATTTTCCACAAAAGATTCCTCTTCTGGTTCAGGAGCAGGTTCTTTCTTTACTGAAACTAAATCTGTTACATTCTCCCAATAGTATTTATTCATCGTCTCAGAGACGTTGCTAACGAGCAATACGTCCTCGGCATGAATGGTGAACTCTTGATGTTCACATATTCTAGGAAAGACCCATGGTAGAAACGATACCGAAAGATATCCTACATGGGTTGTATGTGAGTAATAGACTTTCAGAGGATTGTATAGCATATAAAGAATACCATCTTCATCCTCCATTTCTATCACATCGGCTATAATATCATCACCGTTGGTTAGTCTAACTAACTTAGCAATAGGGTAATCATCTTCCATCATCTCACCATGCTTATTTTATATATTTTGAATTTGAATTGTTCTTCGTTGTATGTCTTGATTCTTTCGAAGAAGTGTTTGAGAGTAAAGTTCTCTCTGGACTTCCAGCTAAAGTCGTCGGCAATATCATAGAGGGTGGCGGATTTCTTTGTGTCACTAACCCGAAGGCCTCTACCGATTGATTGTAGGTTACGAATCTTGGACTTGGAAGGAGATGCAAATATGACGTTATCGAGGGCCACGATATTAGTGCCAGTGCTAAGAACACCAACGGAGCCAACAATAATGGCAGATTGCTCGCTTTCAACGATTCTACGAATTTGTTCTCTGTCTTCGACATCTGTTCCTCCATGTATAAAGAAGACCTTTCGTCCTTCTTTGGCTTTTTCTTTTAGCATGTCATACAAAACCTTACCATGCTTATCAACATAGTTGAATAGCAAAAGCGTATTGCCTTCCAATGACAATGCTAGATTACAAACAAACTTGTTCCTATCCTTATTAGATACAATATAATCAATCTCGGATTTGTAGTCCGCAGATTTCATATACTTACATTCTTCCTCACTATACTTTAGCAACAGGCATTTGATTGTCAGTTCCGCCAGTTGCTTCTTCTTCATTAGTTCGGCAGAGGTTGTTGCTTTGTAAATCTGACCGAACAAACCAATCAACTGCCATTCATGCGTCTTGGAACCTGATAGTGTTCCTGTAACACCAACTCTGTATTGTGCTTTAGTGCATTTGCTAACAATCTCTGTTAGAGACTTTGCTTGCGCCTGATGAACTTCGTCACAGATAACATAATCAAACTGTTCGAAATATTCTTTAGGCATTCTTTGAAGTGATTGCCATGTGGATATGACAATAGGCTTTTTAGAAACTTTGTCCTTGCCTGAATAGACACGATGACAATACTTCTCCATGTCTTTACCATTCTTTACAGAATAGTCGTCAAAGTCAGAATACATCTGTTCTACAAGAGCCGATCTAGGAACGATTAGTAGTCCTCGCTTACCTTGCTTAAGGAGATAATTACATAGAAGATATAGCAAGAGAGACTTGCCGCTACCAGTAGGAGAAAGAACAATTCTACGTTTGGATCGTATGACATGAACGAATGATAAAATTTGATAATCTCTGGGATAATGCTTAGGATTGAGTCCATCAATATATTCCTTTGCCTCTTCTACTGAAAAGGAGTTGTCTAGGTCTTCGTCTTTATACTCATAGGTATAACCACGGTCTGTTGCCCACTTGATTACCTGTGGTGCTAGACCACGATAGATTTGTCTGGATTGTGGATTGAACATTCTTAGATATCCATCCCATAGTCTTTGTCTATAAGATGGAATAAACTGAAAGCCAGGTGGACGAAACGAAAAAGCGTCTCTAAGTTCCCATGCGACCGATTCGTCACATTGGATCTTGATATAAGATTCGTCGTGGTTGTAGATTATCAAATGAGTCATTATTTACCGGATGTGAGTTGTAGATACTTTACATAGTTTCCGAGATCCCACGTTCTGGAGTGTAGCGACTTTAGAACATTCTCGCAGTATGCCACAATTTCTTCGTGTGCGATCTTCTTGAGCAACAGTTTATTTAGTTCTCTGTCAGTCTCAAGTTTTCTGGCAACCTGTGGGTTAGTGAGAACATGCTGACACGGCTCCCAACCATATTCATCAAGGTCTTCTTTAGCCATATGGCCCTGATAGTATTCCTCACGAAGGCCTTTCATGATCTTGTAGTCGGCTTCCATCTTTCTTGCCAAATGTCTATGGTGAGACATAACATTTAGATATTTACCGTGTAGGTGAGAAATCTTTAGAAGTTCTTTTTCCATAGATGTGGAATCGATGACGGAATCATTCGACCATTCCTTCATCAGGATATCAATAGTTACCGGTGCTTTCATAATAAACTCCTATTCACAATCACATTATAACACATCATCTATGGAAAGTCAAAGTCTTTCTATTTCAAATCTATCGTAACGGAATGTGATATCACAGGTAGGAATGGTATCAGCGTCCACTTTGGTGTCGAAGTTGATTCCACTTAGAGCGGTAGGATGACAATTGAGAAACTTGATACGCATATTAGGATTATTTGCGTTCGTATTGATAGTTAGATAGCCGTCAAAGTATAGATTTGTAGCAGGTCTTTTAATGGTTTGACGAAGATACTCCTCATACTCTTTTGGACGAGTTAGTCCTTTGAGCCACTTATATGTTTCTTCCCAAAGACGTAAGTCCTCGTCAATTAATGCTGTAAGAGTTAGACCTTCATATACGAGTTTATCACCATGTCTATATGTAGCGGCAAAAGGAGTTGGAACCATAACTTCTGTAGTGCTAATGCCAGGTAGAGTTACTGTCTGGCAGAAATACTTTAGAAATGGCATATCTGGAATAATGAAAGTATACTTCGTCGTTTGCAGCAACGATGTATTTTCAGGTGTGTTCTTTGTATATTCTTCGAATGCCATGGCAGTCCTCCACTATTATTTAGTAGACATAAAAAAAGCGGGGCCGAAGCCCCGCTCTTAGTTTAATCGCATCTAACTCTTAGGAAAGATTGCGAACACGGAAGATGCGGTAATAGATGTTAGCCTGGTTAGCTGTGTTTCTATCGCCGACAACACCGTCACCAGCTGCGGTAGCAAATGGGTTTGCAACCATGCCGTAACGGGTCTTGAAGCCAATCTTTGGCTGGAAGCTATCCTGACCGACAGCACGAACCATCTGTAGTGGAACGTATGGGCAGTAGAATAGACCAGCGTCATAAGGAGATGTTCCCTTATAACCAACGGTTACAAGTTCGTCACCGTTAGCAGAACCACCGAAGTAAGGATCGATGTAAACCTTGATGCGGCCGCCGTGTAGAGTACCAGCAAAGGTATTGCCAGTATCGTCAACGGTTAGGTCGGCAGATAGAGCAGGTGTATAAGAAAGAACACCAGCCATAGCCATAGCAGAAGCAATGTCAGAAGAAACGATTAGGACGTTACCCTTACCACGACGGGTTGCCTTAGCAAGAGCATTACACTCACGCTCGATGTGGAAAATTAGACCCTTGAACTTCTCAACTGACCAACGGCCGTTTGAGTCTGTGTCAAGATCGAATGTACCAGCGGTTGTAACACCATACTGGGCACCGATTGTAGCAGAACGATAAATTGTGCGGATAACCTCACGATTGATTTCAGCAAGAATCTCTGTGGAGAGAATGTTTGCTAGTTCTGTTTCAGCATCAAGGCCGTGAACTGCCTTAAGATCCTGAGCAAGCTCGGTGGTGTATTCTGCCTTTAGCGCACGGCTGCGAGCAGTAACAGTGACCTTATCAATGTTGAATGCCATTTCAGCAAATGCGTTACCAGCTGTACCGTCACCGAGTGCTTCTGCCTGTGATGTGGACATACCACGACCAACGCCGAATACGTCTGAATCAAGTAGATCCAATACTGGATTGGTGTTACCTGTTGCACCACTTGTTGTGTTGGCAAGACCACCAGCGGCATTCTGACCAGAGAACGCTGTGTTTGCCTCGAAGAATAGTGCTTCACCAGTTGAACCTGCACCCTGTGCCTGCTGCTGCTTATAACGTGAACGCATAGCAAAGATAAGGCCTGTTGGACCAGACATTGGCTGAACGCCGCAGATGTCATAAGCGATTAGGTTAGGAAGCGCACGACGAACTAGGGAGATAAGAATTGGGTCGTATGAACCAATTGCAGTACCAGAACCTAGGCCACCACCAGAGTTGGTAGGAGCAGCTTCGTTTAGAGTGCGAGCCTCTTCTGCCATTGCCTTTTCCTGGTTCTCAAGAATAATGGCAGTAACAGCACGACGATAAGAATCCTTAATTGGATTGAGACCATTGTGGTCTAGAACTGGGGACCACTTGTTCTCAAGATTTTCTGATAGATACATTTTAGTTTCCTTCTTTCTATTTTAACTAGTTAAATTATCTTGGAAGAGTTCTTCCGAGTGCTTTTACATAGTTGGCCATTGGACCATTTAGGGTGCCTTCAGTTAGGGCCTGTGGGTCGTTTGATGACTCAACCTTGTCTAGAACGTTGTCGCTCTTGACTGCAACTGGGAAGTAATTCTCCCTAAGTGTCTCGATTTTATCGATAAACTCTTCATCGGAAGTATAAGCAACGTTTTCTAGTAGAGAAGATAGCTTCTCTGCCTGAACGTCTGTTAGACCTTCACAAACAGAACCGATTAGCTCTGCCTTGCGGGCCTCAGCTAGAACGCCGGTTAGTTCGACATTGCGCTGAATTTCTTCATTTAGTTTAGCTTCTAGTTCCTCAACTGTTGCTGATAGTTCTTCAACTACATCAACTGAATCTTCTGGAACGTCGATATAATGTTCTGCGAATAGGGCACGAAGACCAGAAATGAAATCTTCTGTTAGCTCGCTACGGAGAGCGGACTCAACAGCAACTTCATTTTCTTCAATCCACTGTTCAACAACATAGTTTAGATAGTCGTCAACATTGGAAGCAAGTTCTTCCATGATTTCGTTGACTCTCTCCTCTAGAGTTTCGGTATAAGCCTGTTCTAGTAGAGCAACTTCTTCTTCTAGCTTTGCTTTTACAGCGGCTTCGAAAATTGTTGTAGCCTTAGCATGGAACTCCTCGGATAGGTTCTCACCTTCTAGAAGTGCATTGACATGCTCCTGCATATCAACTTCATAAGACTCCATAGCCTCGTCTAGTTCGATATCTTCTTTGGCCATGACCTTGGCACCACCTCTGAGTTTCTTTCCAGAAACCTGCATACCCTTGCCTCTTTTGGCCATAGTTTTATCTTCATAATCGGAATCACCGCCGTAGTAACCTATTTCGCCGGCCATTTGTCTTGCTTTGTTTCTATATCTGTTTGCAAGTCCCTTGGAGATTTCGTCAATCTGTTCCTCTTCCTCGGAAATGAACTCAAAGTTTTCGTCGATAGCAGCAAGAATTTCTTCTTCTGATAGACCAGCCTCGATGCCTTCGTTGATGAAGTCTTCTAGCTCTTCGGAAAGCTCTAGCTCCTCTTCTTCCTCAAGCTCCTCTTCTTCCATACAAGAAGAAGCCTTGCGTGCCTCCTTAAGGGCCTTTAGACGCTCGGCTAGAGAAACTTTATCCTCTTCGGAGAATACTTCTCCGTCAACTTCTTCGTCCTCTGCTAGTTTCTTTGTTGGCTCTGCGTTTGTGCCAGAACCCTTTACAGAGGTGTCTCTTTTCTTACCACCAGCTGCCTTAGCACCTAGATTATCTGTTGCAACGGATGTTGGTGTAGCTCCACCTAGATCCTCTGCGCTGCCTGTTGGATCAGGTGCGCCTGGATTTGGGTGACGGCCTTCAACGGCCTTAGAGCCTGGACGTAGTGTCTTAGCGTTTGCTGTGGATGCTGTAGAAGGGTCAACTGGATTTGGGTTAGAAATCTTACCTGGGGAAACCTCAGGATAAAGACCCTCATTCAGTGTCTTACCTTCTAGAACAGCCTTAGCTGCTTCTGTTAGTGATGCCATAATTAGATTACTCCTTTTCCTTATTTAGTAATTTCAAAGTTTTGAAATATAGTTTTCAAAAATCTTCAAGGCAACTTCTTCAACATCATGTCTAGATGCTTCACGAATTAGTTTCTTTGCTCTTTCGTTATGCACTTCTTTCCACTGATCATTCTCAAATACCCACTCTTTACCTTCCATGATGCCTTGCACAAAAGCGTCTGGTGCGCTAGGGTCTGCCACAATGTCTGCCGCTGTAGCTAACTTAAAGTCGTCTTGAACTTGCTGAAAACCGTTCATTGCCCTTAGAGACCCTACGCCTCGTGTGGACACGCCAAGACTTGCACCGCCGTCTAGTAGACTCTTAACTATCTTTCCGTTAGGAGTATCTAATATCTTTGCTTTACCAATAAAGTTGGTTCCATCTGGATACAACTTCGTAATCATATGTGAAACTCTATCTAGGTTGATTTGAGGATTCTCTGGATGACCTAGCTCACCAAATGCTCTGTTCTTTGAAACATATTCACGGTTATATCTATCCGCTTCCTTTGAAAGGATGTTCATAGGATAGACACGACCATTTCTGTTCTGCTTTTCAGCCTGCATAAAGATACCAGTGATAAAGTGGTTCTTGCCGCCTTTACCATCTGATTCTACCAGATACCGAATGTCTTGAACTTCTTCTCTAATAAGTTTCATTTATATTACCTTTTGTATATATTTATATTATTTTGTTTCTTCACCAATTGATTGAGCAATAGCACCGCCTATAGTTCGACCTAACCATTTAGTCGCTTTTAGTGTGCCTGAACCAGGTGCAGATGGACTTTTACTCATTACATGTTGTGCTAATCTACCTGCCATCGCTGTAGGTGTATTACCTGCTCCTGTATAATCTTTCTTTAGAAATGAATCTGTATTTTCTTTCTTCTTCACTTCTTTTGGTTGACTAGGCTCGGCACCAGCAGACTTTTTCCAAATACTATCATCGCTCTGTTGAGGTGTATATGCTTTTTTCTTTTTTTCAATTGCTCTAATTGCACTTAGACCTATTCTAGCCACACGGCGCTGCGCCCTAGAAAGTCCTGATCTAATTTTACCACCTCTTACTTTACCCTCAGGATCAGGTTGAACTTCAACTGCTTCACTTACTTTTTTTTTAATCTTGACGAGCGGCTTTATTTTAATGTCTCTTGGATCTGGAAGAACGTCCGCCGCTTTTTTAAATCCTCTTTTTTTACGGTCTTCAATTTCTTGTCTTGTCAAACCACCAAGTGCTTCGTTCATATCGGCAGCAACCATACGCTTCTTTTCGTATAGTTTCTTTTCCATAATGGAGTTTAGTTTTTCTTGGAGAAGGCTTTCTGCTAGAACAAAGTTTTTGTCTAGAATGGATTCTACTAGATTCTCTGACATTAGATAATTCCTGGAATGTTGAAGTCGGATGGTCTTGCTGTCTGACCTGCGTCGAAATCTCTATTATCTTTCTTGAGGTCGATATATAAAGTAACACGATCATTTGTTGCAAAAAGTGAATCGATGATTATATCACCATTAACATTTGCTGATGGTGTAGTAATAGCATCTCCATGACCTAGTCCTGTGAAATTATAATCAAAGAAACCTTCACCAAATGAAGCAAACGTAGACACTCCATTTGAACCATTTGTTGTTTCCCATTTTAATTCTACATGTCCCGGACTCTTAGCTGCATAAGAACCAAAAACTCTAACGATGGATGTTCTATAAACACCTTTGGCATTGGTATTACCAGACATAATCTTGCCGCTTGTGTTTAGTGAAAAGGCAAGGCCAGACACATCCAGAATTTTGGTGTTTGCTTCATCTGTACCATCCGATACAATATGGTATCTAATCAACGCTCTTTTAGTGCTATCAATTAGCTTTGTTTCTGTTATTATATTTGCCATCGTTAGTTCCTAATTGAAAATGTTAATAGTCTTTTGAAGGACTCTAAGTCTTCATTTAGCATGTTCTCAACAATCTTCTTGTTTTTGCTATTGACCGAGTCATATACTTCAAGTATTCTTTTAGCCATACCAGTATTTAGTGTAACCGATCTTCCATTAATACCGATATTCATTGTGTCTCTGCCTTCTTCAATCATTTGTCTAAGGTCAGACATTTTGTTTTCCTGAACTGTCTTTTTCATAGCACGGACTTCAGGAGTGTGTGTTCTTACATTTGATTTTGATACAGTGTCGAATGTATGTGTTTTAGTTTCCACATCATCGGATGATCCCGTTGCAACGTCTTTCGCCATATCGGCAGCAGCACCCAATGCGCCTAATTTAGATGGCTTGGCAGATGGTTTTGGTGTTGGTTTAACTTTTGGTGCAGGCTTTGCTTTTGATGCGCCTCTACCAAATCTGCTTGCTAGTCTACCAAGACCTTTACTTGCTAGTTTTGCTCCACCAACCAATGCTTTGCCAGCTACTGCGCCTGTTGCTAACAAAGCTGTATCAACAGCGGCATCGGTTGCTGCGCCTTTATAATCGCCTTTGTATAGCTTTTTACCTGCGCTGTAGTATGGAACAATTGCTTCTGCACCAGCATCTAGAACGTCAGCGACGCCTTCGTTCTGTTGCATACGAAGTTCATACAACTTCATCTTGAAATCTTCTTCGCAATTCCAACGACGAAGTGCCTTATTGATGCGTGAGTCTGGATCTCTCGCTGTCTTAGCAGAGGTCAATCTCTTTTTCATTCCACCCATGCGTGAACAAAACGACTTACGGCGTGCCGCTCTCTTACCCTTTGGATTCTTTTCTGTTACGGCTGTCTGTAATTTAGAGCCTGGATTTTCACGACGATAAGCATTGACGGCAGCCTGTGATAGACCGTCTGTTTTATCTTTACGATTTACATCTTGCCAATCTTCTTTCATACTCTCTTTTGTCTTTGCTCTATTGTATGCTTTCTTAGCGCCCTTATAAGCACCAATGGCAGCGCCGACTGGTGTTCCGATCATAGAACCAGGAATATGTCCTACGGATCCAGCTATGAATCCTGCGGCTCCGCCACCAATAGCGCCTCTAACACCACCTTTTACAGCGTCCCACTTTGCGCCTTCTGCTAAGTCGAGTTCCTCTAAAGTATCATAAACAGTTGCTTCGCTTAGATTTAGATTGCCAGTAGGACCAAATGGTATAGAAAGATACTTGTCTACTGTCTTAGAGTAATACAAAGCAACAACCTGTTTGTCAGGATATAGTCTGTAAGTAACCCTTCTAAACATTAGAAGATTTGGCATTGTGGAAGGAGATGGGACATCATATGCTTTTTTGATGCCAGCAACTTTCTTTTCCTCAAGCACTAATTCCTCAGGTGATGCCTGAGTTAGAAATTCATTATCGTATTCTTCTCTTAGTTGCTTGAGTGTTTTCATAATCTAATCCTTACTGGGCAAAGTAGTTAGAAGCGATTTCTTTCTTCTTTTCTTCAAGGCGTTCCATTGCCTTTTCTTGAAGAGCAGCAAGAAAGTTCTCTTTCATATTTACTAGATTGTTGTCTAGAATGTCATCAAGTGCTTCGTTGATAAGTTCTTTGGTATCCATTTTAGTTTCCTCTTTCATGTCTGTGACGCTTGTTTGTTTTGGTTTAGCTGCATAAGGCTCACCCTTGACATTTGTTTGATACTCGCTACCACCATAAGAGAACTTACCACCAGCTCCGCCTGTTTCAGAACGGGCTGCCTGGAATGCTTGTCCTCTTGTAAAGTAATCTGGACGACTTGGTGGAGTCGGTGCGTCAACCTTAGGAGAACGATCAGGATTGATAGATGCTCCCTTTACAGGTTCAACATTCTTTGTGCTTCCTTGTGCAGATGTTGTATTTGTCTTTTCTTTTGATGGAGAAAGAACCTGCTTTTCATAATCAGCAATAGAACGACCTTGAGCCTTGTAAGGATTATAACTCTTTAGTGTATCTTGTCTTTTCTTTTCGTCCTCACCTGCGCCTGCTGGTGTTGGTGACATAACTGCGGCAGCGGCTGTAGCTGCTGGACCACCAGCTACTCTTAGTGCGGTTCCTGCGATGCGAGATGCGGCTGGTGCTGCCTTAGCAACCATAGAAGCTGCGTCTCTACCAGCGGTTGTCATGCCTTTTACAACTGGACTTGTCTGTCTTGAGGCGCCCATTGCCTTACCGACATTGACACCACCTTGTGAAAAAGATGTTCCTACTTTTGTTGGTGAAGCTGACATGCTACCACCACCTGTGCCCATTCTACTTGTTCCTGATCTTGACCAGGATCTCTCAATAGAAGGCTGAACACCAGAACTTACCTTGACATTAGGTCTAGCAGACATTGAACCACTTTGACCTGCCATTCTTCCACCTGTTCTACCAGATGTTTCTGTTGGTCTAGGTGCCTGTCTTTTTACACCAGGAACTTGCTGACCAACAACGGCAGGTGGCTGAACTGCTGGTGGCATTGCCATAGCAACTTCTTTGATTTCTTTTTTATCTTCTTTTTTCTTGCCGCTTTCAATAAACTTCTTATTGATAGCATGGGATAGTGTCTTGCTTGGCGCTTTGCCTTGTCTGAACCGAGCGTTAGAAACCTTGCCGACTAGTTCTGCGGAGATTTCGTCAATCTGTTCTTCCTTCATCTGCTTTACCTTTGCCCTTAGATGCTCTCTAGCCTTATCATAACCTTTGATAGTATAGTTTAGACCTGTAGCACCCCAACCAACTGGGCCAGGTAATGTAGATGTTGCTGCTACTAATCCTCTCTTTGGATCGGATCCCTTACGTCCTTCGGCAGCATCACCAGCAACTTGACCTAATGTTGCTAAGTTGGCAAAAGTCATTCCTGTAGCGACTGCTTTTTTAACTTTAGGCGGAATCTTTACTTCATCCACCTTCATAACTTTTCTGGATGAACCTGTATAATCTCCGATAGTCTCACTATCTCTTTCAGGTTCGGTAGACATACCTTCTTTTGTAATCTTTGTCTTTTCTAGCTTTGCTAGTTTCTTATAATAATCTGGTCTCTCTGAAAGATGGTCTCTAGCAATCTCTAAGGCATCTTTACGACTATCTGTATGCTCTTTCTCAACGGCAGCACCTTGAGCAATAAGTCTCTTTACTTCATCAAGAGACATATTCCACTTCTTTGCCAGTTGAGCCGCAGTTAGTGTTTTGACGCTTTTGAGAGACAAATGGAAATCCTTTTTTATTATTTAGTTGATAGGAACAAGTTCGCCATTTTCATTGAGATGTGTTACTTCACCATCGGTATTGGCATATCTGTTAGAACCAACATATGTTAGTCCCATTTCTCTTGCTTCCTTGACAACAGACTTTTTAGCTGGTGCTGATTTCTTTGACTGAATCTGTGCCAACTTGATCTTCTTATCCATCATCTTGGACTCATGATCACGACCCGAAACTTCTGCTTTACCTGGACCTTCATCTGGTCCAGTAATCTTCTCGACTTCCTTATCAACTTGTGCTTGTGCAATTTGTTGTTGTGCGCCAAATGCAATTTGATTCTGCATATCTTGTTGTTGTTGTGCTTGCTGCGCCTCCTGATCCGCAATAGCCTGTTGCTGTTGCTGTTGCGCCAGAATAGCATTCTCTTGTTCCATCTGTGCGTTGATTTCTTCAATATCATCTTCGGACTGTTGAAGAATGTTCTTACGAACCCACATCATAGAATAATATCTACCAACAAATGGATCAACTTTGATTAGTGTGTCCAGACGAAGATTTAGGAGTTCTGCTTCCTTTAGTTCGTCAAAGTTATTGTCTTTCTTATAGTCGTACCAGATATCTTCTTTGATTTCTTTCCATTCTTCGTCGGTACAAACCTTTTTCAATACCAACTGAATACGAAGGAGTTCATCGAATAGTGTGGAGAATTTATTACGAAGTCTGGTAACGAACTTATTGAACTTTAGTTCGTCTCTTGTAATCTCTGTGGTGCGGCCTAGTGTAAAGCCTGGACTCTGTTCCATACGTGATACAGGAACACCAAGAGCCTTGTATAGTTTTGTCTGGAAATACTTAACATCTTCCATTTCACCTAGATTGCGTGCGCCCTCTAGTGTGGAGATTTCTGTTCCTTTAGAACCTTCACGGCGTGGTAGCCAGAAATCTTCTAGCATTGATAGATGCTTACGGTCATCTTTGATTTCACCAGTATTGGAATCGTAAACTAGTTTATTACGATACTTGACCATAATATCACGAACATACTGTTCCGCTTTGACTGTTGGCATGTTACCAACGTCAATATAGAATACACGGCGCTCTGGCGCTCTTGATAGACGATAGATAACGGTAGCATCTTCAACCATTCTTAGATTGTTGAATGGCTTGATTGCTTTGTGTAGGTAAGAAAGCACCATGGTCTGCTTTGGATCCATGATACCTGAATTGACATTGACGACAGAATCGGCGGCAATCTTGGCACCTAGATTTGTACCAGAGCCAATCATTCCTCTTTCGTTATAGAGGTAATACTCAATTTGTCTTTTGATTAGTTCAACGCCTGTATTTGGATCACGCATCTTTTGAATTTCACGGATCTTACGAATACGGCGTGGGTCGATATATCTTATCTCTTGAATACCAGCGGCAGGTAATGCTTCGTCAATAACTACATGATAAAAAAGTCTTCCGTCAATATACCAACGACGAAACACATCATGTCCCATATTACCAAAGTTCATCAACTTGAGGATATAGTTGAACTCATCCTCAATGCGCTTCTTTAGTTGTGGGGTAAGTTTGACATCATCTAGATTGATTTCTACGGAGGTACCAGAATCTTCTACTACAATTGCCTCGTTTACGATTTCATCAATAGCAGATTCCATTTCAGGTTGAATGGATAATTCTCTATACTTTGTGATTAGTTGGGCTTCATTTCTAAATGTACCATCAAGATCAACATATGTTCCATAGTAACCAGCGCCAGCAACCGTTACCGCACCGTCGTTGTTTTCGGGCAGAGTAAATGTTTTCTGTCTTTGTTGATCTTCTAAACGAGGATCAATCTTATCAGCACCGATCTGAAAACCAAATAATTTCACTAGATTATCCTTTTATGAAGGCCTACGGGAACTGAATCCCCGTAGGCTATAAATTATATAGTATTATACACCGTCAGTTGTTGGAATTGGGAATAGAGATTCCCACCACTGATAAGCGAATGTAACACCATATTCCTCAATCTGATCACCTGATGCCCAATCTAGATCGATTGCGGCAACATCAACAGGGAATGCTCCATAAATCTTATACTGCTTGATAATCTCGCCAGTCTTGGCAAACTGTGTTACCATAGCTTGTGACTGATAGGCGACACCAGCTCTTGCAGCAGGATTACGAAGATTACCTACGTGTGAGTTGATATTACTTAGCCAGATTTCTAGATTGTTACGAATGGTGAAGTTTTCATCATTGATAACCTGAAATGACCAGTCTGGGAATGTTCTGGTACCAGCAACCTTAATTGTGCGTCCAAAATATGGAACTTCGATGGAAGACATCGAATCTCCTGGTAGCGATGTTGCTCTAGCCTTAAAGATAATATCTGGGCTTAGAGGTGCTGCTCCCAAAATTGGGGGCAGCGTCATCATTACTTCAAAGAGACTGGCTCTTGCACCGTCATCAACTAGACTTGCTCTAAATGTGTCAACGTTGAATGGCATTTGTTTAAACTCCTTTTCCTTTATTTATTAGAACTGGCCAACAATTTCGGAGAAGGCAACACCGGTGCGAACAGCAACAAAGTTAAGTTGGATAAAATTGATAGCTCTCGCTGGCTTGATATAGATATCTCCTCTAAATTCGTTGCGGTCGATAACTTCTGGTGTATTGTTTGTTGTGTCACAAACGACCTTGAAATCAAAGATACCACGACGACCTTTTACGTCTCTTAGATATGGTTCTACTAGAGCAACGAACTGGGCTCTGGTGAACTCATCGTTGAACTCGAATAGAGAATACTTGGCTGCTCTTGTAATTGTCTTTTCTAGAACAATGAACAAGCGACGAACATTGATACGATCAAATGCGGAAGGCTTGCGCTGCATGGTCTTATCACCATATAGAACAGTTCCCTCGCCTCTGAAAGAAACAACAGGATTGATGTTTGCCTTATATAGATCGTCTCTCTGTGCCTTGTTTGGGTTCCAAGCAAGTTTTGTAACATTTTTGATCTGACCACGATTGAAACCTGCTGGTGAGAACCATGGGTCACGATCAAAGTCAGTGCGGGCGCACAGACCAGCAACGTCGGCGTTTAGTGGTACCCAACGATAGGTGTTGTTATACTTGTCGAACTGCTTCTTCCAGTTACCATCGAAGATACCATAAGAAGAAGAATTAAATAGATTGATCTTCTGAGTGATATCGGAAACTTCGGAACCAGCATTGTCTACGACATCCATCATATCTGGAGAAATGAAGGCTACGCAATCTCGTCTAACACCAACAACATCTTCTAGAACATGCTCTGCAACTGTCTGAGAATGTGCGCCAGTCATAACTAGAGAAATATCCGTCTCTTCTGGATCAACAAATAGATCATACGAACTTTCTAGCTGTCCATTGTTTGGAGAACCGACAACACCACCAAATAGATTCATGGTATATGAAGAATTGGACTGTCCGAAACCTGTTCCGACAAAATGTCCTGTGTTATTCTGTGTAGCAGAAGCAAGACCCCAAGATGATGTTTCAGAAACCTGTGTAACCTCGTCCTGTGCGTGACGTAGCGCCCAAAGATACTGTGATCTCTGATTGATAACGTCAACATAGAAGTTAGAAGAACCATCGTCGTTCTTGGCATCGGCTGCCTTAGAGACGAATGGGAATCTTTCAAGAATTGTATTAGCAACGCCATCAGAGAACTTGCCTAGACGATCTTGAACAACAATGTGCATTTCGTCATTAGCGCCACCTTGTGATGCGACAAATGCTGATGTTCCTGGCACACCCTCAAATACTGATTTATAAGGCCAAGTATCAAATGCTACTGAATCCTGATCGGCCCAGATAGAAACTCTTAGTGAGTTACCTAGATCGCCTGGATACTTGGCGGCAAACATGCCCATGGTGTTAGCAACAGTGGCAGATTCGCCATTTAGAACATAGTTGTTTTCGTAATCATCTTCATTCTTGATGATCAAAACTGTTGAACCTGTAGTAGCGTTTCTTGCAACGTCGGTATTAGCAGAACGAACCAATCTAAGGTTATTTCCGTATGATAGGAAGTTTGCGGCAGTGAAAAATGATGTGAAGTTGTTCTGTGTTGGCTTACCGAACCAACGAACTAGCTCTAGCTCATTACCAATAGTTCTAATTTCATTTACTGGACCCCAATCAAAATCACCGGCAAACGCTCCTTCAGTGGTGGATGCGGCAGGAACGATAGTCGTTAGATCGATTTCGCTAAATGCCACTCCAGGGGAAAGTTGATATGCCATCTTTTACTCCTTTTTATAGGTTAGAATGGTTGTTTATTCCATCTCAACCTATTTATTGTTTTGAGTGTTTTCAGATTATAGTTTGCTATCCCAGTCATAGTTTAGACTATCAAAAGGATACATACTTTCTCTTCCACTTACCCATAGGTCACCATTATCATCTTTCTCCGCATAATCATCTAAACCGTTATCAATGAATCCAAAAGGCACATTTTCAACATCTTGTAAATATGCTTGTTCTTTCTGGAGAACATATCGGATATCATTAGAAACTGTTTCTTTAAATAGTTTCTGTGCTGTCAGCCAGCCAAAATGAACGAGTGTCATCGCCAAATCGTCATTTGAGCCCTCTTCCGCCATAAATGTCTTCTTGTTGGCAGAAAATGAGAATAGCTCGGTAATCGTATCCTCGTCATGTAGTATTAGCTTGTCGCTTTCAATCAGCGTCTTGAGATTAGCACAACCAATCATTTTTGACTGTGCGGTAATTCTTAGACCAAATGCCAGCTTGTTCTTACCGGCAGCAAAGCCACCAGATGCCTGCATACCCTGTTTACCTTTGATCTGGAACTTTAGTAGATTTTCATAGTTTAGTTCATAATGTAGAATGTCGGCGACTTGAAGTCCGATTGAATTGATTTCAATAAGAACGAAAGCCTCATTATATCTGGTAGCGGCAGAGTAGATTATTGCCGGTAGCAGCATTGGACTTATTTCGTTGTTTCTATATTTAGCTACTTGTCTGTAAGGTATTTCCGTCACATCAAAGATGGAGAATGTAGAATAATCCAGTCCTTGACCTTCTGCTACGTCGGCGCATAGAACATATGTATGATTTCGAATAGGATCTTCAAAAACATCCATACACTCGTTTTTATAGATTGGCTCTTTCCAGTGTAGGGCAGCAAGTTTAGCGCCGTTGATAAGAGTGTTAGACGAACCCAAGAACTCACAGCCAAACTCTTGATCGAATTGTCTTTGAGATGTGTTTCGAATAGTCTCTGCGGCCCACGCTTCGTCTCTGCCTGGTACCATGGACCAGTGAATCTCAATTGGCACATAGGTGCTAGACTTTTCGACTGCCTTTGTCCACATCTTATAGAATAAATTCATACCGTTTGGCGTAGAAACGATAACGACCTTAGAGGTCTTACCAGACGAAATAGTAGGATAAGTTGAATTGAAAAAGTCTTCGGCAATGTTATTAGGTACGAACGCAAACTCGTCCAGAAAGATTAGGTTGAACGAGAAACCACGAACAGAGGAGCCCGATGTGGAGTCTGCCAGAACTCTTGAACCGTTGGCGAGATAGATAGAACCTTTGTTCCACTCTTTGATGCCTTGCTTGAGAAACATAGGCAGATACTCAAAAGCCAGCTTTAGCTTCTGGAGTAGTTCTCTGGCTGTAGGAGCACGGTTAGCTAGAATAGCAACTACAAAGTTTTCGTTGAATAGAACCTGATGAAGAATATAAGCGACCGATGTAGTTGACTTACCGACCTGACGTGGTAACTTACAAATAGAGAAACGATTTTCATGGAACGTATTCAGCATACGCTCCTGAAAGTCCCACATCTCAAACGGAATCAAACCACGGTCAACGTTGATGATCTTGATATACTTTTTGGAAAAATAAACAGGGTCATCGGCACATTTTAGATACTCGTCCAGCTCATGCTGTGTGAAAGCATGACGATATTGCTCGTTAGGAAGATTAGGATTATTCTGGTAACTGAACGGTGTTCGGGCCATCTTCTCTTTGCTTCTTTATAGCTGACAACAATTCCGCCGCCGATCCTACAAAGACTGCTTGCTCCACGTTGATAGACTCCGCATTCTTCTTTCGAGGATCAGAATCTGGATTAGGTTCTCTCAATTCTTTCTTTTGTTTTTGTAGGGCGTATAGGTCTTTGGACGTTTCGCCAACAGTTTTGATGAGATTAGAAACAACCTCAAAACCTCTCGCACTTTCGTTGTTCCTAGCGATTGCTGTGATTTCATCGATGGCGTCGTTTCCCTTTACGATTAGATTACGAAGTGTCTTTCGCACCAATACATAATCTTCATCTTCATCTGGCAAGTCAGATGGAGGCAAATACTCCACGACTTCCTGTTTCTTGACTTCAACAGGTTCGTGTGGTATGCCTAAAGCATCTGATAGATTTTTATCAACACCCATAATACTATCTCACAAATTTCTTAAATACGTTAGCATCGCTTCTGGAGTAGGTTCGATTTCTCCTGCTTCAAGCAAAGTATTTAATGCTTCTAGTTTCTCTCTAGGATATGAACGTAATTCTTCGATGGATTCTACTTGAGCATCAAAGACTAGTTTTTCTTCGTCGGTCATATCTCTTATTATGTATCTATCATGCCAACCATAATTTGATTTTTCATATACTACACCCTCCAGAATTTGATATCTATCTAGAGATGGTATAGGCATGCGAGTAAATCTCTCAAATCCTTTTGGTATATTATCTTCACTGGCATTAGGATAAATCATGCGAAGATTCCAACCAGTAATTGGATGATCTACTGCCTGACCGTTTTCAACACGGATATAAAGTTCTTCTTCCATGTATTCTCCTATGACCAAGTTACTGTTACTTGGCCGTGTGCTCCAGGATTACCAGCAGGTGTAATTGCAGGAATTGTAGGACCACCAAAACCACCAGTGCCAACTACAATAGTCACTGAGTCTTTCCAAGCTAGACTACCGATCGCTAGAAATGTATAAGTCTTAGTTGTTCTTCCGCCGCCGCCACCATTACCGCCAAAGCCTTGATCGCCGACGCCTTGATTTCTATTTGCAACACCACCGGCACCACCAGCAGAACCTCCACCAGTAGTAACTGAACCTCCTGAACCGCCGCCATCTTCGCCATCGGCGCCTCTTGTTAGTCCGCAACCATTAGAACCAGCATCACCACCGTTAGCGATAACATTACCAAACGATGATGAAGAACCTGGGCCGCCAGGATTACCACATGCGGCGACGATTGGTCCGCCAGCTAGAATAGCATTAAACCAATAACCTCCTCCACCACCTCCTCCACCTGCGCCTCTGACATCAACGGAAAGAGATTCATGTGCGGGTACTAGAAAGGTGTATGTGCCAGGAGTTGAATATGTTCTACTTCCTGGCACAGGCTTACTATAAAAATCGGAGAACTTGATAACACCACGTTCTTTGCCAGCCAGCCAGCGAGCGTCCTCGTTTGTGATACCAAATGCTGTGTTACTTCCACGGCATAAGGTAGAAATCAAACTTATAGACATTACACCATTAGCGGGTAGCGTCATTTCTTACCTTCTAATTCTTTTACTCTAGCTGACAACTCTTTGATGGCTTCTACTAGTAATGGAACAATTTTTTCGTATTGAACCGTCTTATAGTTTTCACCGGATATAGAGTATTGTTTTCCTTTTTCATCTACGGCTAGATCAAAAGGAGCGTGCTTGATTACCTGAGGCAACACCTTTTCTACATCTTGCGATAATAGACCAACTTGCTCATTTGTGTCAGTGAAACCGAACTTGGCAGCAAGTTCATTACCTGTATACGTTACGCCTTTGAGTTTTTCAACTTTTTCCAGAGCATTCTGAATTGGCGAAATATTTGTCTTTAGTCTTTCATCGGAATAAAATCCAGCAACTTCACCACTGACATATAGACCCGTGTTATCAAATCTGCCCATCTGTGAACCGTTATATCTAACGATAACAGGAATTGCCGTGTTTGATCCAATCGTTACTTCGGTATTGTTTGCTGTGAATATACCTAGTGTGGCAAAAGAGGAATCAGTTAGTCTTAGCGTTGATTCTGTGGGATCTGATCCACCACCAGGATAAATTCTAACACCAAAGTTGGCTACACCAGTTCTAAATGTTGCACCAGAACCCACAATGTTGTGATGGGTATCGATTGTTACAGTATCTTGAATGGTAAATGAACCAGTAACGGTACCATTAGCAATGTTTACTTTATTATTTGAGTTATCAAAAGCGGCATTAGCATGTCTGTAGGCAGAGTTTGTTGTCAAATAAGCTGTATTGAGAACCGCATAAACTGTATTAGTTAGAACATAGCTGGAGTTTGTTACGGTGAAGTTTGAGTTTGTTTTAAAAGATGCTGTATTGAGATATCCATAAACCGTATTGGTTCTAGTAAAACCAGCTGCGGCATTGGTTGCTGTACCTATCGAAAATAGATATGTTCCTGAAGCAAGATCATAAGCATCATTAGCCTTTGTATAGGCTCTATTAAGTTTTTCTGCTTGTTCTACTGCGGTAGCATTAGTTAATGAAATAGTATTTGCCAGAGTGAATGCGGCATTGGCTACTGTGAAAGCAGCGTTAGCTTTTGTGTGAGCATTAGCACTATTAAAGAAACTTCCATAAGCAAAAATATTAGCTGCATTGGCAATCGATCCAGCTTCATTTGCTCTATCGGAAGCGTTATTGGCAATGATGATCGATGTCTGTGAAACTAGAATTAAATTATTAGAGGAATCATAAGCCAAATTTGCTTGATCGAACGCAGCCCCACCAAGAAGCAATAAATCACCAGATGACTGATTTAGATCAGATTGCAATGTTTCAACGTTGGCACTTAGATTAGCCGCATGTTGATATAGTTCCGTAAAGTTATTATTGGTCTTAAGGAACGAGACACGCATGGTGTCACCCGTACCATCATTAGAACTGGAACCAATATTGATTGTTTCTTTTGAAAAGTCTGCCATTATACTCTACTCTATGAATGTTTGTATTTATTTAGTTATTACCAGGTATCGCCAGACCAACTACTTCTTTTCCATATATCAGCAACGCCGTCAACATAGTCGCTGGTGCAATAATAAAGAAAGGTGCTATTAGCTGCAAACATTCCTTGCAAATTACCGGGTTGTCCTTTACTAGTTGCAGGAATACTTACGCCAACAGTATTAGCCTTATCGAATGCACTATTAGCTACTTGAAAAGCGGTGTTTGTTACTGTAAAATTTGTATTTACAAGATTACTAAAATCATTTGCTGCGATTAGAAAGGATGATATGTTGGATGAAATAGAATTTGCATATGAGTTGGAGCTATTTGCCATTACACCAGCATAGTTGTTTGCTGATAATCCAACAGTATTGGCATAATTATTAAAAACATTAGAAGAACTTAAAATATTTTCAACATTAGAAGTTACAACAGCAAGATTAGCATATACTTCATCAAAGTTTTGATTTGTTTTTGTGAATGCTATTCTTAGCTTATCACCAGTACCATCATTTCCTGATGAACCTACGTTAATTATCTGCTTTGTCATTTCTTTTCTCTTTAATTGATATCAGCGGAAATGGTCATATCATCCGCCGAGTATATTAGTGAATCTACTGTTATTGTTGCTACTCTATCGCTATCACCAAATTCTGTCACATTAACATCGTAACCATAATCGTCTCCAGGTTGCGCTGTAATAGGATCGGGTTGAACTTTAATGGATACCAATTGCAACGGACTAGCATCAAAGGAAGCTATCTGACATACACCATTCGTTGATACTGCATGTATCGTATTATTTACTCTAAACTGTCCTTGCGTGGCACCTAAAACAAGTTTGCCCAAATTGGCGTTATAGCTTACTACAATACCATAAGCATTCGCTGTTTTAAAACTATTTCCAGTATATACAAAATCTTCCGACTTAAACTTGCCATTTGCATTGATAACATTCAGTCTTGTTATATAGCCAGATTGCAAAGACGGATCGTTGTATGTGTTTGCATAAACCGTCTTGATGATCTTTGGATATGAGATTGGACCATAATAGTGCATCTTCATTGTGAATGTTAGAGTCCAATTGATATATCTTATGGAATCAAAGTCGCCTTCATATGTGATATCGTTGGCCACGCTATTGAGAATGACTGGAATGTCTTTGACAGCGCCAAGATCAGGAATCATATTGGTGGCAACGGTAAAGTCAGGATTGAAGAATGGTAAAATCTGTTCTACAATATGTGTGCCGTCGTCGATGTTTCTAGCATAGATGTTTAGTGCAAATGTGATATCATACGGAACACCCATATAGCTTGCGGTAACATGAGTAGATGTGTTAGACTTTGCTGCTCTTAGAAGTGAGTTTTGCTTTCGTGTAGCATCATAAGAGATTCCTGTAATCTCAAATGACATACGAGGCAAAATCATACCAACGCTTCTAAGTAGATCAGGATCAGAAAACAATCTGGTGATCATCTTCTCTTTTGGTGAATAGATGATGGGAACCAGAAAGCGACTTGTTTCTTTTCCTGTTTGATCGTTTTTACGAACAATCGTAACGTCATCAAACAAACGTCCAAATAGAACAACGGCCTTTCTTGTTAGTTGATGATAAAAGTGGCTATTGTCTAACATTATGGCGTTCCAAACGGATTGATTTCGGATAGATCAAGAATAGTCGTTGTCTCCTGAACAAATTCTTCGTTATCATAATCATCATATAGATTGAAATCTGTTCGATTATCGTATGCAGTTGAGCGATATATTGTCTGTGAAGTATTACCGTATACATTAGCGTTTGCTCTAAACTGACCTTCGATATTATATAAGAACATTGTACCATTTGCCTTATACCATTCTTTGACAGTAGCAGAGGCATAATTATTGGCCCACGTTCCATCGTCAGATTGATAAACAACTTCACCATCAAAGTAGCTGGTATTAAAAATATTTACCGGTGTTGTTTGTAGTGTTAGTTTGGTTGTATATGAAACTTCTTCGGCTACTTCATCAATCTCATCAATACCTGTATTGATTTCTTCTTGACTATAACGGAATGCCTCGCAGCGAAGTTCATAGACGAATGGAAGTCTATTACCTAGAGAATGAAACATAAGTTCTTGTTCAACAAACTTAATCTCAATCAAACTCTGTAGAAGTGGAATAAAAAGCAGATCACCTTCTTGTGGACGTTGTCTTATTGTAGAAGGCAAAATCTTTTTAAATGACCGCATAGAGATGATTAGATTGGATGTTTCTCTAATCTCCAGTCCAAACTTTGAGAAGAAGTCATTATCCCCTTCGAAACCTGCTACATTGGTAAGGTATGCTTCTATCAGATATGCCTTTTCGAACTTAGATTTTGAATACTCACCAAAGATCATATCACCGGCGTCAAAAGACTCACGAGGAATGTAATAGATGTTTTGTCCCATAATCTGAATCGATTCGACAATAACATCTTCCATGAGTCTATACTCATTATTCATTCGATTCTGTGTTGGGAAGTTATTGAAGTATCCGTTTACAGGCATACTAACCTACCAAAAAGCCAGGAGGAGCTTCGTAAGTATTTCTAATCTGTTCTTCAATTTCTCTAATCTCTGTCATCGCCTCCGCATAGATATCAGCGCCACGCATTGTTACACCGCCTGGTAGCTGCATCTTGTCAAACTTGGACATGTTCTGACCCCACTGACGCTTGACATAAGCTGTGGTTAGCTTTTTTAGCATACGATCATTCCATACCTGTGTGTATACGGTAGGATCGGTGATGACAAAGCCTTCAATGATGATAAACTCGCCATCGTTGATATCGGAATCCCAGTCCCAATCGATGTATAGCTTGTCGGTAAGTCTATTGAAACGAATCGGAGTCTCGCCTGTAAAGATTAGATCAAGCGTGGCGAGATGCTGCATTGTAAGAGAGTAGTTGACATAGGACGTGGAAGACAAGTCCCATAGATCATTTAGACGAAGCTGATATCTAAGGTCGAACATATTCATGGCCATCTTGTTCTGGCCAACCTTGAATACTCTGGTAGCACCAATGAGAGAATCTGAAACAGTAACGTAACGATTGACCTTGTCTGTATTGGTAACCTGATGCTTTACATATGTTCGTTCGGTGCCGTTGAAGTGAAACTCGTTCCAAAACTCAAATGCGAGTTCCACTGCATCGTTTACCTGCTCGTCATCCACGTTGATTTGCATGACAGGATAACCTAACTGTCTCAAACAAAATTCTTTCAGTTCTTCTTTATTAGCTGGTTTGTTTAGTGACATAGATTATCCTTGTCGAATTAGTTTATTACTTTATCAGCAAGAGGACCTTCTGGACGATTTTGCTGAATCTGAGCATCTGCTTGCTGACGGACAATAGTAAAAGTCTCTAGACTTGCTTCCAGTGGTAGCTTGGCAAGACCTGCTAGAATAATATTCATCTGATTTAGATTCACTTCAATCTTGATAGTATTTTCCATGATGTTTTCACTCCTTAGTTAGTATTTGCGGCTGATGCCCATGGTAGAGTAGCTTCTATTGCTGGATTCTTTTTTTCATCAATTTGTTTCTGAATTTGCGAATTAACATGATCTCCATATGAACCAACAACAACGGCTTTGATCCACGTTAGAACATCTTCCTCCGTCAATTCGGAGAACGGTATGAATGTTGTTCCTGCTGGCATAGAATTGATAGAAAATGGAGTAGCACCTAAAAACTTACCTTCAAACTCTCCATCTTTACCAATCTTCTCCCAGTATGTCTGAACAATAACATCGGAGGCATCATTTATCGTAGCTGTTTTAAGTCCTGTCACTTTCCAAGTGTATGTGATAGCCATAACCTTATCCCCTTACCTTATGAACATGTCTATTTAGTTGTTTCATACTCGACGCTTTAGTTCGTCAATTTGTGCTTGTTGCTCTTTGATTGCTTCTATTAGTAGACCTACCATATTACCGTAAGCCACATTCTTGAAACCATCTTTATCTTCAAATACGACTTCTGGTAATACCTTTTCGACTTCTTGTGCGATAATACCTGAATAACGTCTTTCTTTATCCTCTAGATCGTTTCTAGTAAAAGTGACACCACGAATTTGCTTAATTTTATCAATCGCATTATCGATTATCTGAATATCATTTTTAAGTTTTAAATCGGAGTAAGCTGTAATATTACCACTCATCGTCAAAGAACCGCTGAAGGTTGCTCCAGTGGTGCTTAAATATTCATGCCAAGTGCCAAAAGAGCCACCAGATACGTTTCTAGTAAACAGTCTGTTAGATCTGTCTTCCCAACCCCAAGCGACCTGCACGCCCCAAAAATTAGAAGAATTAGAGTGACGATAGTTTTGTAGAAACCACCAGCCGCCACCGGTAGGACAGTTTGTTCCGCTATTCAAGTCACCAGTATATCTAAGTCCATTAGCAGGAGTATTTGTAAAATCTGTATTCCAGTTACCGCTGGTACCAATAGATTGCAGAGCAGAAATTCTTAAAAATCCTGTTGGATCCACATACCATCCGGTGTCATTTGAATCATACATGATAGGTGTAAATATATGACCTGATTGATTGATATAAAATACGTCAGCGCCAGCAGAACTTCTGAAACGCCAGTCGGCAGCAGCCTGAAAATACCAGTGATTGCTATGATATTGGATTTTACCTGCAAATTCACCCGTCCAAGCTGATGCATCTGCTCTCCAATCACCAACAGTTCTTATTGATGTTGACGCATTAGGATCAAGATAATAACCTGTATTAACAGAATCATAGAATACTGGCGCACGAACATCCGCTGATGCGGAAACTGTACCAGTAAAAGTATGAGTTCCACCAGGTGCTGCTAGTTGTAATCTAAAAGTGTTAGCGCCGTCACTCCAACCACCGATTCTGAATACGTTATCGGTATCAAGACCCATATTAATAGCATATGCGCCTGATCTATGAAACGAAACGTGAGCAGATAGTGAAGTGCTACCTCTAATAGAAAATGATCCTGTATCGTTACCTGCCGAGACACCGCTAGTAGTAGGAACTCTTCCTACAAGTAATCCTGATAATGTTTTTGTTCCACCAATAGTTTGATCACCCGTGGTATATACACCATTGGTTACGGTGCCCGCATTACCTGTGACACTAATGCCCCATGTTCCAGAAGCACCAGAACCTGTTAGTGTAGGAGCATATGAAGTATAGTTAGAAGAATCTAGTTGCACTCTCCATGCTTGCCAAGTGCCATTATTCTTACCACGAGTTGCAACTTGACCTGTTCTGAAGTCACCATATATCTGATGAATCCAAGCAGAACTAAATGCTGATGAATACAAACCCCCGTCAGTTTGTCCAAATAAACTTACGCTATTATTATAGCCTAACTGATTTTGCGTTACGTTATCTGGATTAATAGCAGATGCAGAACTATTTAACGTTAGACCTGTAACAGATCCTGCACTACCAGTAATAGATCCTGAGGATGTGATATAACCCGCTGAACCTGTAACCGCAGTAATACGACCCTGAGCGTCGATTGTTAGAGCAGAAATACCACTAGAATATGAACCTGCACCAGGACCAACATTAGGCATAGAAATAGTGCCAGTGGAAGTAATGGTGCCTCCCGACAATCCGGTACCAGCGGCCACGGAGGTAACACCGGAAGAAGTAACATATCCTGCTGAACCAGTAACGGATGTAACACGTCCATAAGCATCAACAGTTAATGCAGAAATACCAGAAGAATAAGTTGCTGCACCAGCACCAGCAGTTGCTAGATCAATCGTTGGTGCGGTTCCACCAGAACTTGTAATACGACCTGAGGTTCCAGATACAGAAGCAACTTTAGCGTTGGCCGCAGCAAAAGCAGCGGTAGCATAAGTGATTGTTGCAAAGGTTGCGGTAGCATAGTTATTAGCCGCTGTTGTGGATGTATTAGTATATGCTCTGGCAACAATTAGGTTAGCGTCAACAATTGTTCTAGCAAATGTATTGGAAGCATTTGCCATAGCACCAGCATAATTGTTGGCAGAAGTGGCAACAGAATTAACACTACCAAATGCTGCGTTGGCTACAGTATAAGATGCAGCAATAGTTGGAGTAATATTCATACCATTGATAGTTGCTGTGCCATCAACTGTCATGTTGACAGCATTGGCTCCACCAAAAGGATTGAAAAATGATACAGTTTGAACACCAGTCAGATCGGAAAAATGTCTCAGAGATGTGCCAACAGAGTCGATAATCCAACTAGGATTTGAACCGGAACCTACAAGTCGAAGTTCTCCGCCCTCTCCTGCGCCATTTTGTGCTAGTGCAATTAAATTGTTTGCACTAAGAGATCCTGTAGTCGTCAAACTTCCAGCAAAGGTACCAGTAGTGTTCTGTAATGCGGTATTAGCACGACCAAAGGCAGCATTAGCGACGGTATATCCTGCATTAATGGAAGTATATGCTGCATTCGTCAATACATAGTCAGCATTAGAAGATGTATAAGCCGCATTGATTACCGCAAAGGCAGAATTGACGGCAGCATAAATGGTATTACTAAAAGTGAACTCGGCATTGGCTGCGGCAAATGCAGCAGTCACATTAGTAGCGACACCGTTGGCAAAAGCAAAAGCAGCGGCCGCATTAGTAATTGTGGCAAATGTTGCTACAGAATAAGCATTAGTTGATGTTCCCACTGTGGCCGCATAAGCATTGCCACTATTTGCCATAGCACCAGCATAATTATTGGCAGATGTAGCATTCGTAGCAACTGTGGATATGGTAGCAAAAGTGGCAGTAGCCCAAGCATTACCAGAGTTGGCCATTGCTCCAGCATAGTTATTAGCTGATGTGACAGAAGTATTAGTATATGCTCTGGCAGTAACTAGATTTGCATCAACGATAGATTGA